>Ga0172376_10000009_pt1 | contig 214776 bp, 184 predicted proteins | sample Lak35m_FD_121114 | JGI IMG/M metagenome (GOLD analysis project Ga0172376, IMG submission 121114) | Freshwater microbial communities from Kabuno Bay, South-Kivu, Congo - kab_092012_35m | ecosystem: Environmental > Aquatic > Freshwater > Lake | place: Democratic Republic of the Congo...
GGCCGAGGCTCACCCGGCCTGCCTTCCGGCGGGCGGGGCTGGTCGGGGCGGCGACCTTCGGGCCGAGGCTCACCCGGCCTGCCTTCCGGCGGGCGGGGCTGGTCGGGGCGGCGACCTTCGGGCCGAGGCTCACCCGGCCTGCCTTCCGGCGGGCGGGGTTGGTCGGGGCGGCGACCTTCGGGCCGAGGCTCACCCGGCCTGCCTTCCGGCGGGCGGGGCTGGTCGGGGCGGCGACCTTCAGGCCGAGGCTCACCCGGCCTGCCTTCCGGCGGACGGGGTTGGTCTTGCCCCTCGACGAGGCGGAATGCAAGCAAACCGCCGGCAACTGCCAAGCTCAACCAGTTCATTTCCGGGCTCCTTGGGAAAGGGAATTCCACCGGCCAAAGCGCAATGGATGCGATTAAAATACATCAAATTTCTTAGGTTATCATGAGATTTCCGGAGGGTACATGATTGAGCTGGACAATATTCGGGTGGTTCATGGCGCCGGTTCGGGTGCCAGGGAGGCCGTTTCCGGGGTTTCCCTGACAATCGGCACAGGCGAATTGTTCGGGTTGCTCGGGCCCAACGGCGCGGGCAAGACTTCGCTTGTTTCGGTGCTGACAGGGCTGAGGGCTCCCACTTCCGGCCGGGTCATCCTGGATGGCCGGGAACTGGGTCGGGATGGCGCCGACTTGCGAAGGCGGATCGGACTGGCTCCCCAGGAAACGGCGCTCTACCCGGCCATGACGGGATCGGAAAACATGCGGTTTTTCGGCTCCCTTTTTGGCTTGAAGGGACCCTCGTTCGACCGGTCGGCCATGGAAATCCTCGAAGCCCTTGGACTGGCCGCCTGCTCCGACAGGCCGGCCGGAACCTACTCGGGAGGCATGCTTCGCCGCCTCAACCTGGCCGTGGCGTTGGCGCACGAGCCCGACATCCTTTTTTTGGATGAACCGACCGTGGGAGTGGATCCCCAGTCGCGGGCGCTGCTGTTTTCGCGCATCCGAGACCTTCACGGGCGTGGAAGAACCATCGTCTACACAAGCCATCACCTCGACGAGGTCGAGGCTTTGTGCCCCCGGCTGGCGATCATGGATCATGGCAGGCTGATCGCCTGCGACACACTTTCCTCGCTGCTTGGCCGCATGCCGGGCACGATTCGCGCCGCCTGCGGGCCGGTGCCCTCCGACCTGGCCGAGTCGTTGGCGAAACAGGCCTTGGGAACCTGGACCAACGAGTCGGGCGGTTTCCGCCTGGAATGCCCCGAACCCGCGGCGCGCGCCCCCGCGGTGCTCGAGCGATTGATCGCCGCTGGAATCAGGCCGGCGAGCCTCGAGGTTCGCGCGTCCGACCTGCACTCGGTGTTTCTGAGCCTCACGGGCCGGGAGTTGCGGGATGGCTGACTGGCCCATGCTCGCCGTGGCCCGCAAGGACCTGCTGCTGCTGGCGCGCGACCGGAGGTCGGTCCTGCTGCTATTGGCGCTGCCGGGGTTCTTCATCGCCGTGTTGGGAGTCCTGCTTGGCGAAGGATTCGGAACGAAGGCCGATGACCGGGTTCGCGTGAGCCTGGTCGACCTCGACCGGGGAACCGGAATCCTCGGCTCCTCGTTCGCCCGCCTGGTGAGGGACGACCTTTTGGAGACCCCGGGCATCCGCGTCGAGTTGCTGCCCGACATCGAGACGGCGCGAAGGCTGGTCGCGTCGCATGAGCGCGCCGCGGTGATCATTCTGGGCCCTGAATTCACCAGCCGGGTCAACGCGTGCAGTTTCCTTCCCGAGGGAATCAATCCCTTTTTCCGGGAAGGGATCCACCTCGACCGCGTGGGCGTGGAGGTGCTTCGCGACACCCGGCAGATCGCCACGGCCAGCCTGGTGGAGCAGGTCGGGCAGGTCAGCCTCCTGAGGGTCGTGCTGCCATACATGATCGGCAAGGCGTTCGAGAGGCTCAGCGACCCCGACTTCATCGAGATCCTCGCCAAAACGGTCGTGCTTCCGGTGCCGCCGGCCTTCAGGCCGCTGTTTCCCGGCGGAAAGGTCAACTTGAGCGAGTTGTTGAGGTTGGGATCAGGCGGCGATGCCCGTCTTGAGCGCGATTACCGCGCCCGGGCGGGCCAGGGCGTGCAGGCGGCGATCTCGGAACAATTCGCCCGGTACGACCTTTTGGGCAAGACCTGGGCGGCCCTCACGCGCAGCAAGGCGTCGGGCACCGCAAAGGAGGTGGAATACGCCGACACCTCGGGCAAGGGATGGCTCAACCGGGGCGCCGCGCGCTACCAGATCCTTGTGCCGGCCCAAAGCGTGCTGTTCGCCTTCCTCATCGTGCTGCTGGCGGGGTCGATCCTCGTCGCCGAACGGTCAAGCGGCACGCTCATGAGGCTTCGCCTTTCGCCGCTGGGCCCCGGCGGACTGGCCATCGGCAAGTTCCTACCCGTGCTCGCGGTGAGCCTCATCCAGAACTCGGTCCTGTTCGCCGCGGGTTGGGCGGTCTTCGGCATGCGGTTCGGGCCGGCGGCCTGGACAACGGCGGAGCGGCTTTTGGTGCTGGCCCCCCTCATGGCCGGCGTTTCGGTGGCGGCCGCGGGCATGGCGGTGCTGGTGGCGGCGCTGGCCCGGGGCGACCTGCAGGTGGCGCTCCTGGGGGCCTTGCCGGCCCTGGTGGGCGCCGTGTTGGGAGGTTGCGTTCTGCCGCGCGAGCTTTTCCCGGAAAGCACGAGGTGGCTGGCCTACCTCACCCCGCACGGATGGGCCCTCAACGCCTACCTGGAGTTGCTGGATCCCGATCCGGCGGGATCTCCCGACCTCATGCGGGTGGCGGCCTCCTGCGCGGTTCTGTCGGTTTCCGGACTGGCGTGTCTTGTCGTGGCATGGCGGCTGCTGGCCAGGGAATGGAGGCGCTGATGCGGTCCCGCTTGGCGCGCGACCCGCTCACGGGCGCCCTGGTGATCATCGCGCCCGACCGCGCGGGCAGGCCGGGAGCCTTCAGCGCGCAGTCGCCCCTGCCCGACGCCGTGGAATGCCCGTTCTGCCCGGGGCGCGAGCATGAGACGCCGCCGGAGTCGCTCGCGGTGCGCCCCGACTCGCCCGGCGCCGACACCCCGGGGTGGCAAGTCCGCGTGGTGCCCAACCGTTATCCGGCCGTTTCCGCCTCGGGCTACGGCATGCCCGGCGCCGCGGCGGGAATACATGAAGTCATCATCGAGACTCCCGCCCATCATGAACGCCTCCACGAACTCGACCTGGAACGACTGGCGGGCGTGCTTGCGGTTTACCACGACAGGCTTGAGCACCTGCTGGGGCAACCGGGCATCCGCCGGGCGATCATCTTCAAGAACTCGGGGGCCCAGGCGGGCGCCAGCCTTTCCCATGAGCACGCCCAGGCCATCGGCCTGAACTTCGTGCCTCCGGAACTGGCCCGCGAGGAAAGGCGCCGCGCGGCGCATGCGCGCCGCTCCGGCAGGTGCCTGCCATGCGACCTGCTGGCGAAGGCCATCTCCACGCGAAGGCGCGTGGTGGTTGACATGGGAAAGGCGGTGGCGATCTGTCCGCCGGCGCCCCGCTTCGCGCATGAGACATGGATCATTCCCCGCGACCATGGGCCGCCGGCGTCCGACATCCTCGAAGCGATGGCGGCGTGCCTGCGCAAGGTGCTCGGGGGCCTTGAGGCCGTTTCTCCCGGCTGCGCCTTCAACCTGGTGCTCGCCGGCCCCGAGCGCGCCATGTCGGCGGGCCACCATCACCTCCTCAAGGTGCTTCCCCGCCTGACGGGAATCGCGGGCCTGGAATGGGGAGGCGGCCTTTTCGTGAATCCGGTGCCGCCGGCGGCCTCGGCGAGGCTGCTGGGGAGGTAGGCTCAGGGTGCCAGCACGCGGCGGGCCGCCAGCACCGTGGCGGCGTGGATCTCGGCCGTGTCGTTGACATCGCGCGAGTATCCCCCCGCCATGCTGACGGCCACGGGGCACGCGTGACGGCGACAAAACTGATAAACCATTTCATCCCGCCGGGCCAGGCCTTCCTTGGTGAGGGCCAGCTTGCCGATGCGGTCGTCATGGTAGGGGTCGGCGCCCGAGACATGGATCACCAGGTCGGGAACCGACCGCCCGAATGCCTCGTCGAGTCCGCGCTCGAGTTCCCGCAAGTAGGCCTCGTCGTCCGTCCCGTCCGGCAGGGCGATGTCGAGGTCGCTGGTTTCCTTGCGGAGCGGAAAGTTCCGCGCGCCATGGATGGAAAAGGTGAAGGCGCCGGGTTCATCGCGCAGGATGCTGGCGGTGCCGTTGCCCTGGTGGACATCGGTGTCGACGATGAGCACTCGGCGCGCCAGTCCCTGGCCAAGCATGACCAAAGCGGCGATGGCTGAATCGTTGAAGATGCAATATCCCTCAGCGGCATCCCGGAAGGCGTGGTGCGTGCCGCCCGCCAGGTTGACGCCGATGCCGCCTTGGAGCGCGGCCCGGCAGGCTTCCACGGTGGCCCCGCTCGACCTCAGCGACCGTTCCACCAGGGCTTCCGACCATGGGAATCCCAATCGGCGGATTTCCGCTTCGGACAAGCCGCCCGAAAGCACCCGGTCGGCGTAGCCGGCATCGTGCGCCAACAGCAGGTTTTCCCTCGCGACCCGTGGAGGATCGGTCCAGCGCATGTCCTTGAGTTCCACGGCCAGCCGTTGCCGCAGCAGCCGGTACTTGGCCATGGGGAAGAAATGCCCAGCGGGAAGGGGCAATTCGTAATGGTCGCTGAAAAATATCTCCATCCAACGCGAACCTTCACATGAAATTCACGGCGAACACACATGGCCCGGGTAGGATGCCGCCCATCACTTGGGTGCGCAGGACATGACTCGACACGCCACAGCGCTATTGATTCTGGTCGCCATGACGGGTTGTGGCGAGTTCGAAAAGCTGGAATTGCATCCCCTTTCGGGAACCGTGACGCGAAAGGGAAAGCCTGTCAGGGATGGCGGCATCATTTTTCTGCCTGTCGAACCGTCCGGTCGCGCCCTCACGGTCAACGCCTCGGTTCGCGACGGAACATTCGAAGCCGTCACCGACAGAACTAGCGCCACGGGCCGCACCCTGATCGAACCGGGCGCTCCACGGGGGCGCTACAAGCCCGTCTACCATCCGCAATCCGACGGCTCCAAGGGGGGACTGGAGGTTGAACTGGAAACGATCGAGGTGGCTCCGGGCGGGGTGGTGGTTCGCCTGGAACTTCCGGAAGCCATGCCCTCGGGAACAGGCCAGCCAAGGGATGAGCATTCAGCTGGAAAACAGCCGGACTGAGACCGCCCATGCCAGCGAACGGTTTGGACGATTGAATGGCTTGCCGCTTGGCGATTGTTAAGAACCGGTGAGCCAACCAAGAAGATTCCGCTAAAAGCCATCCGATTTGACAATCACTTATTGGTGCCGATCTTTGCCGCGGGTAAATATTCGTCTGTGGCTGCGGCAGTAGCGGCGGTCCACCGATTTCCCCCACTTCGAGGACTCATCCATGTCGCGTCAAGGCAACAGAAAGCGGATTGGCTTCACGCTGATCGAACTGCTCGTTGTGATTGCCATTATCGCGGTGCTCATCGGCCTGCTGGTGCCGGCCGTGCAGAAGGTGCGCGAGGCGGCCAACAGGTCGCAGTGCATGAACAACCTCAAGCAGATCGGCATGGCCTATCACAACTACCACAGCGCCTACGGGAACTTTCCTCCCGGCGGCCAGGATGGCCGGCCCACCGGCCAAGCCTGGCAGACCTGCTGCAACTGGAACGACGGGCAGGTCACAACCAAGAACAACGCAGGCCAGATGGATGACCGCACCGGTTTCAACTGGCGCTACCACATCCTGCCGTATATCGAGCAGGAACAACTCCACAGGGTTGTCAGCCGAGCCACCCTTTATGCGACACCCACCAAGATCTATTATTGCCCTAGCCGCCGCCCTCCCACCCTGATCGGCGGCAACGCCCGTTGCGACTACAACGGCAATACAGGCACCAATTTTGCGAATGGTACACCCAACGCCACGGACCGTGGCACGGGCTCAGGCGCCGTTAACGGCGCGGTGCAAAACACCTCGGCGGGTACCCTCAGGGTAACCGACTTCCTTGACGGCACCTCGAACACCGTGCTCATTTCCGAAAAGTGGCTGCACCCCACGAACTACTCCAATGGCGCCGATGGTGGCGACAACGAGGTGTGGTGCAACGCCGGTTGGGATGAATGCGTGGTGAGGCAGGCGGGCGGTACCTTCACCTATCGTTACAACAACGGTCAAAAGGCTCCGCCAACAAGCCCCAACCGCACGATCGACCGCACCCCGCGCCCCGACAGCGAGGCCCCCGCCCAAGTCACCGCCGCTGGCGCCAACGAAACCATCTGGAACCAGCAGTTCGGCAGCGCCCACCCCAGCGGTGTGAACGCGGTGATGAGCGACGGATCCGTTCGCGGCTTCAAGTACGGACTCGCCCAGGCGGCCTGGATCGCCACCTGCTCACGCAACGGTGGTGAAACCGTTAATGTCGAGTGATTTTATCTAACACCAAGGAGTTGCTCCATGATTCGTTTCCTTGCTTTGTTCGCGGTCTCCTTCTTCCTCACCGCGTGCGGTGATGCCAAGATCGAAGTTCCCAAGGACTCCGATGCCCTGCGCAAGCAGCAGGAAGAGTCCCAGAACAAGGCCGCTGACGAAGAGCGCGCCATGCAAAAGCAAATGCAGAAGAATTAACCGCTGTTTGAGCGATTATGCGGGGTGGGCGCTGGCGTTTCGCCGGCGCCTATTTTTTTCATGACTCGCGAAAAGTCAAAAAATTTTAGAGCCAACTTCAAATGATTGAGCTGGATTAATAATGCTGCCTACCAAGATACTTGTCTCGGGCATGCTACAGAAGACTTTAGATCAAGCGTCAAATACATGGGTTGGATTGATAATCCCGATAAAAATGAAAACCGAGTCTATTTAATTCGACCCATAAACTGCAGCTCTACTGAGGATTTTTTGTTTACGCTATGGCTCCAGGTGTTGTTCCTTGATCTACTTGCCCCTCACTCCGCTGGGGGCTCCTAAGCGATGAACGGATCTCAATATGAAGGCCAGACAAAGGCTGACGATGCTTGGGAGCCCCCAGCGAAGTGAGGGGCCCTCGCGGACAATCAACAATCTGGCGCCAGTTCAGAGGTCACTCGCGCCGTTCGACGCCTCAGGGTCATGAATGGGCTAACAGAATGATGGCAGGTGCCGGGGCCTTGAGCAGGTCAGTTATTTGAATTTTGCTCTGGAAGTGGAGACACCGCCAGAAAACAACAAGGCCGCGACCCGCAAGGGTCGCGGCCCGAATTCCACCCTACCTGTTTCTTAGTGGTTCAGCAGGAACTCATTGGAATTGAGCAACGCCCAGAACAGGTCGTAATACGGGGCCATCGGATCCTTGTCGGCGATGCGGAGCTTCAGCTTCTGGCTGATCGAGGTCATCTCCTTGGGGGAGGCGGGCCTGTTGAGCGCCGAGAGGAACAGTTCGTTGACCACGCCCGGGGCATTGCCCTTGGCCTTGGCGTAGGCCATGGAGACGGTGCCCTTGTCCTTGCGGGCGATGGCGTCGTTGATGTCGCCGCCATTCATCATGAGGAGGGCCTGGACCACGGTGCCGTTGAAGTTGACCTCGTTGCCTTCGTCGTCACCGAAGTTACTGACAAGGTTGTCGAGCCAGCGGTCGCGAAGTTGGCGGCGACCATCCTTCGACTCGGCCGCCTCGGCCTTGGTGGCCACCATGAGGGATTCGAAGAGTTGCTCAGGCGCCATGCTCTTGAGCTGCATGCGGGAGAAAAGTCCGTCGGTCTCGGCCTTCTCGTTGGTCTTGTTGGCCGCATAGGAGAGGTGATAGGCGTCGCTGTTGCAAATCCAGCGGATGAGCCTCTTGAGGTCATAGTTGTACTGCTTGAAGTTGGTGGCGACCCCATCGAGCAGCTCGGGCAGGGAAGGCACATTCTGGTCGTTGAAATCATCGACCGGATTCGTGAAGCCGCGGCCGAAGAAGACGCCCCACATGCGGTTGGTCACGGCGCGGGGGAAGTTCTCATGCTCCACAAGGAAAGCCGACAGTTGCTCGCGACGACCCTCGCTTACGGTGGTTTTCAACTTGGAACCGTTGACGAAGGTGGCCTTGGTGGGAAGGACCACGCCGTTGCGCTTCTCGTAGTAGACGAGGCCTTCCCTGTTGGCGGACTTGTTTTCAGCGAGGGTGAGCGGCGGGTAGGTCATCATGCGGGCGCGCTCCATCGGAGGTGTGCCCTCGCGCTCAACCTGACGCAGGAAGGCGTTGACGCCCCAGAAGTGCTTCTGGGTCACGGCGTTGTTGAACGGATGGTCGTGGCACTGGGCGCACTGGAGTTGCATGCCCAGGAAAAGCCTGGTGATCCTCGAGGTGATGGGCACCATCTCGAACTGCCCCTCCTCGGCCCGCTTGGCCTGGGGGGTGTTTTCACCAAGATGCGCCAGGATGAAGTTCACGGCGGGGTTCTCGGTGTTCTTGCCCTTGGCCGTGACCAGCTGGGAAACCAGCTTGTTGTAGGGAACATTCTGGGCGAACTGGTCCTCAAGCCAGACGGTCAGGTCGTTGTGGTACTTGCCTCGGCCGAAAACGCCCGAGCGGCTCAGGAGCCAGTTGGACCACATGGAGGCCCAGTGGCGGGGGTATTCCTCGTGGGCGAGGAGATCCTCGATGATCTGGGGGCGACGGCTGGCTGTCGGATAATTGAGGTACTTGCGAATCTCCTCGGTTTTCGCCACGCGGCCGATGATGTCGAGGGAGGCGCGGCGGATGAACTCATAGTCGCTGACGAAACGGGCGGGCTGGACCTTGTTCTCGGTCCAGGCGGCGCGCAGTTTCTCATTGATGAACTTCACCGCGTCGCCGGTGATCTTCACTTCCTCGGGCTTGCCAACCAAAGTCTGGGTGCGGGTTTCAATCCGGATGGGGCCACCCGCCTTGGCTTCGGGTTCTTCCTTTTCCTTGCCGGCTTCCTTTTCCTTGCCAGCCTTGCCTTCCTCCTTGGCATCAGCGGCGGCCTTGGCTTCCTTTTTCTTGGAATCCTGGGCCTGAACCACGCCGGTAGCCGGGGCCAATGCCACCATCAAGGCGGCGAATGCCAACCCTGAAACCATCCAGCCCAAGCTGCGACGGATTGACTGTGCCATGGCGAATCACTCCCGTGAAGACCCCGGGTGAACCGGGAGGAGAAGTATCAGAAACGGTATCCTGCCGATATTGAACGCCAAGGGGCCGTTCAAGTCAAAGAGAACCTGACAATCTTAGGACGGCCGGAACCTGAGGTTGGTTCCCTTGGGGCCATGCCAAAAGGTCGTGATTACAGCGATTTGGCCCACTTCTCAACCTCATCGGCCGTGAGCTGGGAAAAAGGCACGCCTGTTTCGGCGCTGATCCAGCTTTGGACGGTGGGGATGTAGGGAAACTTGCCCTCGGAGATCGCCTTCTTGAGCCTGGCGAGCCTGCGAACCCGCTCAGCGACCTTGGCCGGGCTGTTGTCGCGGCGGGAAGCCACCTGATCGGCAATCCACAGGTCGAGACGGTCGCGACGAACACCCATGACACTGGCTCCAGATTCGGCAGTTTCAAAAACTCAATCTTATCAGCCGGGATGAAAACCGGGAAGTGCCGGGAATTCAGGGATTGGAGGGGGGCACCGTCGCGGAAACCTGAAATGACTTGGCGCGGGCCAGGGAATCATTGGCATGCTTGAGCAGGTTCTGGGCCTCCTGATTGGCGGCGGTTTCCGCGGGGAGACGCATGTTGATCGCCTTGATGGCGGCCTGAAGGGCCTCAACCCTTTTGGGCAACGCCGCGGCGGCTTGGGTACGGGAAGCCACCTGAGCCTGCAGATCGGTGATCATTTTCTGGGCGGGAGCCACCTTGGCGGCGGTGGCAGCGGCGGCTTGGGCATGCTCGCGGGCCTCTTTTTCCACATGGGTGATGTAAGTCGCCGCCAGCTGGGCCGCCACGGGGCCGGCCGGGTTGGCCGGCGTCTTCTTCGAGGCCTCCTGAATCCGCGTCACCGACAGGCGTAATTCCCCAAGAACCATCTGGCGGGCGTCGGCCTGGGCCTGCTGCCCCACCTGCTGGGCCTGAATCGCCTTGAGGTCGGCCTGCAACTTGGCAAGTTGCTCCTGGGCCATACGGCTTTGGGCTGGCATTTCCTGCAAGGCCTTTTGGGCGGCGGCCAGTTCCGTGGTGGCGGCGGCCAAGGCGTCGCGGGAGGCCTTCTCGACCTTGGCGGCGGCGTCAGCGGCGGCCTGACGCTCCGCGAGAACCTTGGACAATTGGCCGATCCGTTCGGCCACGGGCAGGGGATTGGCGGAGAGTTCGCCGGTTTTCTTGGCATCGGCGGATGAGAACACCGCGACGGTGCCGGTCCAATCACCGGCAATGACCCTGGCTCCGTCATGCGTCAGGGTCGCGCGCAGGGCGAGGTCGGCCATCACGGGGAAGGATTTCTGGGCGGTGCCGGTGCCATCCCAAAGCTTCACGGTCTTGTCGCGGCCGGCGGAAACAATGCGGCCGTCCATCCCGTAACGGGCGCCAAGGGCACCACCGGCGTGGGCGGCCCACGACCTCACTTGGCTGCCATTTTCCATTTCCCATTGGCGAACAGTTCCATCCTCGGAGGAGCTGATCACGAAATTGCTGTCCTGGCGCCAACTGATTTCGGTGATGGCCGCGGTGTGTCCGCGAAGGTTGAAATACTCGCGGCCCGTGAACGCCTCCCACACCACCACGCCGGAACTGCGGTCGCCGGTGGCCAGGAGCACGCCATCGGGGCTGAATTCCATCGCCGTGATCCAGTCGGTGTGCTTCTTGACCTCGTGAAGCAGCTTTCCATCCTTGGTGGAGTGAATGCGGAGGATCTTGCCGGGCCCGCCGATGGCCACAAGTGACTGGTCGGGGCTGATGTCAGCGGCCAGTATCGTGTCGCTTTCGGCGCCGATCGTGGTGACGCGCTCACCGGTGGCGACATTGTAGATCGCCACCTTGCCAAGGGCGCTTCCGCGGCCTCCGGCCACCAGCAGCAGGCTGCCATTGCGGCTGAACTTGACGACGGTGGGAACACCTTCGGGATAGGGAATGGCTCCGATGAAGTCCTGAGTGTCGCCGTTGTGAAGCAGGACCTGCCTCTGGCCGCCGATGGCCACCAGGGGCGACCAAGGATTGGAGGCCAAGGCCAGAACGGCATCGGCTCTCCTGGAACGGACAAAGGGATCCTGGGCGAGCGGCTTGGCCGGCATGGGAGGAGGGCCGGAGGGACGCCCGCGGACGATCGAGGCCAATCCGATTTCCGTCTTGGGGCCGGCGGCCAAAACCTTGCTTCCGGAGTTCTCGGGGGCGCCCGAGGCGATCCAGGCGCGGATGAGTTCGATCTTGTCCTCGGCGACCTTGGGCGACATTGGCGGCATCACCGGCTCGGCCTTGTGCGCCGTGGTCATGTAGAGCGATGACTTTTCCGGATCCCCCGGCTTGATGACGGCGCCGGAACTGCCGCCTTCCATGATCTTCTGGTAGTTGGTAACGACCAGGCCGCCGCGCTTCTTGTCGGCGGAGTGGCAGTTGCCGCACTTTTCCATCAGGAACGGCAGTACATGCTGCTCGTAATTGAGCTTGGCGGGCGATTGCCCCATGGCCAGGGACACGAGAAAAACGCAGGGAGTCATGGCGATCGTTCCGGCGGTGTCAAGTCGGGCGGAAGGGCCGAAGACGGCCCGTTAGTGATTGAACATGAACTCGCGAGAGTTTAAAACGGCCCAAAACACATCTTCCAGGGCCTTTTTCTTGTCTGTTTCCGTGGCGACCATCGCCATGAGCTTTTGCTTCTCGGCGTCGGTCGGCCTGCGGGCCAGGCAACGAATGAAGACTTCATCAATGATCTCGGGAGCTTCCTTCTTTTCGGTCAATCTCTTGGAGATCAGGTTGCCCGAGCGAATGCGCTGGCCGGTGGTGTCGCCATTGAGCAGGTGCAACGACTGCGACAGGGTGGGCTCAAGCCTCACCTCGCAGGCGCAGACCGTCTCGCGGGTGGCGCGACCGAATGTGGTGAGGAAGTAGTTGCTGACGGCGCCATCGGCGATCTGCACGGCTCGCGCGCCAAGGGGAAGCCCGGGGAACTTGTTGCGGGTTTCCGTCACCTGGCTGATGCAGTCGAGGAAAGTCTCGGCCTTGATGCGACGGATGGCGGCGTGGGAGAAGTTGCGCGTGTCCTGCTCGTTGGAAGCGTTGGTATGGCTTGCCCTTTGATAGGTCTTCGAAACGCAGATGTCGCGGATCAACTTCTTGAAGTCGTACTTGTAGCCGGTGAACCTCTTGCCCAATTCAGCCAGCAGTTCCGCGTTGGAGGGCGGGTTGCTGACCCGCACATCATCAACCTCGTTGATGATCCCGGTCCCGAAGAAGTGGGCCCAGACAATGTTGGAGACATTCGTGGCGAAGTAAGGATTCTCGGGAGAGGCGATCCATTCGGACATCACGGCCCGGCGATCCTTGCCCTTGGTCTCCGGCGCGACGCCACCGAGGAACTTGGGCGCCATGACCCTGTTCCCAACAGGGTGTCGGGCATCGCCGGAACCCGAGTTGAACACCACGGTTTCGCGTGGATCATCGGTTCCCTTGCGGCCAATCTGGGTAAAGAACGACATGAAACCGTAGTAGTCGTCCATGGTCCAGCGGTCGAACGGATGGTTGTGGCACTGGGCGCACTGGATCCGCATCCCCATGAACACCTGGGCCACATTCTCCGTGACCTTCAGGATGTCGGTTTCGTTCTGGAAATAGTTAGTCGCCGGATTCTTGAATGTGCCGCCTGAGGCGCCCAGAAGTTCCTGGACCCATTCGTTCACGGGCACATTGCGGGCGATCTTGTCCTGCAGCCAGTTGTAATAAAGCAGCATCGCCTTGTAACTGACCTGATTCGAACTGCGGATCTGCAGAAGCTCAGCCCACTTGAGCACCCACAGTTCGGCGAATTCCTTGCGGCCCAGGAGTTCGTCAACCAGTTCCTCTCGCTTGTTGGGGGAACCATTTCCCATGAACCGGGCGTATTCCTCGGGGCTGGGCAGGATGCCGATCATGTCGAGGTAGACCCGGCGGAGGAACGCCTCGTCGGAGCACACGCCGGAGGGCGCGATGCGAAGGTTGCGAAGCTTGTTGTTGACGAGGGTGTCGACATAGTTCGCTTCGGGGGTGGCAGGGAAGGAGAACTGGTAATCCTTGGGCAGCACGATCACCGGACTGCCGACGGTGAAGGTGGAGAATCGGGCCATGACGAACGCCTCGCCACGGTCGCCGGCGGTCACAAGGCCGTCGGGAGCGATCTTGGCGCTGGCATCATTGCTTGAGAGGAACAGGGCCAGATGCGTCACATCGCGGGTGGTGCCATCGCTGTACTTGGCCTTCACCGTCATGCGCTGGGTCGATCCCTTGCCATTGAGGACGCCCGTCTTGGGGTACAGGTCGACGGCGACGCATGTCGCGACAGTCGCGGGGTCGGCAGGCGCGTCAGCCTCGACCCAGCGGACGATGGTTTGCCAGTATTCGTCGTTTTCGGCGAAGCGCTGGCCGCCGGTGTGCGCCACCTTGCCGGCACCCTTTTCCAAGAGAAGGCTCGAGGAAGGAACCGCCATGTTGAGGCGGCGTCCGTTCAGTTCACGGGTAAGCCGATGATGGTCGCCATCAGGGTCGAAGCCAAAGAGTGAAAGGCGGAAACCATCCTTGCCGCGGGCGGCGCCATGACAGCCACCGGTGTTGCATCCGGTTCGCATGAAGATTGGCATGACATCGAGCTTGAAGCTGATCTGGCGCTCCTCGGCAGCCTGGGAAACGACCATCGGCGCCGCGGCGGACTTGCCTCCGAAATCAGCCATCACCCGGGTTGTGCCATCGGCCACGGGAAGAATGGTCTGGCCCTGCCATTTGCCGAGCGCGGCATTCTCGAGCCGAAGGTTGCACTTGGCGGTGACATCCTCGGTGATGCCGTCGCTGTAGGAGGCCTGCACAACCACCACCTGCTTGGAGCGCTTGGTGGCCAACTGGATGTCAGGTGGAAAGATCGACAAACCGGTGACCTGCCTGGCGGGCGCCGGTGCGGCGGGAACCACAGCGGCGGCAACAGGCTTGGCCGGAGCCTGTGATGCGACCAGAAACGCGGCGATGGCCAAAGAAAGGTGTGTCATCATCGTCTCCTGTCGCCAGTCACTTGTTCATGTTCTTTTCGCGTTCCGCCTGCTCGAGCCGTAGTTTCTCGAGACGGGTCAGGCGCTTTTCCATCGGCTGGGCCGGCTGGGCGGCCGGTTTGGGCATCGGCATGGGTGTCGGGGCGACTGTCGCCACCTTCACCGGCAAGGGTTTGTCTATGCGCAACTCGGTGGTTCCCACATTGTGAACAACCGGCTCTCCATTCACGGTCACCACGGCCTGACAAAAGATATTGCGGTGCTGCCCGGCGGGAGATGCCGGATCGACCTGCAGCTTGAACAGAAGTTCCTTGGTGTCCTTGGTGAGTTCCAGTTCAGGGGCCGTGACCTTGGTGGGAAGACCCATGAGCTTGACCTTGGCGCTTGAGGGAATCGGGGAATTCATGGTGATCTTGCAGGGAATCTCGGTTTCCTTGCCCTGCTCCACCGCGGCCCGCTCCATCGCGAAGGCGAAGTATGGGGCCGCAACCTCGATCTCAAACAACTGGGATGAAACCCAGGCTGGGCCGCCGTTGACGGCGGCGCTGGCAAGCACGGCTGTTTTCCATTTCCTGGTCTGGGCGTTCGCCGCGGCGTTCATCGCCAGGGTGGTTTCGGTTCCCTTTTCAGGAATCGTGGATGAGCTCTGCGTGTTGAGCCCGGGAGGATTGAACAGCGAGTAGACCGTCACCGGGGCGGTAAAGCCATCCTTGCGCTCAACGACCACCTTGAGTTGCATGGATCCGTTTTGAACGATGGGAGCCTTCGGCTGGACAACGGAGATCTTGAAAGGAACTTCGTCCGCCACCACGCAGGCAAGCTTGCTCACCTCGGTTTTCCAATAGATCGATTGGCCCGGGTTGTTGACGATCAAATCCGCGACCTGGGAAAATCCGGACTTCACATCAGCGAACTTCGGATCAACGGGTTTCGCCTCGAGGGAGGCCAGGTTCCCGGTGACGGCGGCCTGCGGGGCGGCCTCGAACACCACGGGAACGACATTCAGGTTGGCAGGAACCGGTTCGGCGACAATCGACATCCCCGCGGGAAGCCCGTTGGCGGCAAAGACGGCCTCGCCACCCCATCCGTTCCTAGAAACCGTCACAAGACTGGCCATCCTGTTACCGCGATGAACAACCCAAGGCTGACGCTCCTGGGAATTCTGGGCAACCCTCGGAATGCTCAGCGTGGTTTTCGGCGAAACGGTGGTCATCTCGACCCGGTAGTGGTAGTTGGCTCCACCTTTCTTGAGGTGATCCGAAATCGCGAGCACATATTCCTTGTCATCCGGCAAGGTGACCCGGAAGTAGCTGTCGGGGCCGCCGGAGTCATCGTTGGTGGCGAACGGATTTCCGCCGGCAACGGCCAGCGTCATGATCGGATCCAAGGGCGAACCGATCCTGCGGGCATAACAATGGACATCAAAGACCTGTCCCTTCTTGCCCGCGAACTTGAAGCAATCGACATCCCCAACCTTGTCGATCACTCCGTTGAAGGCCAAGGCACCCGTCGCCGGCGTGGCGGTTTCGGGCGTGTCATTGGGTTCCTTTTCAATGGCATTGGGAAGGTCGATCACCCTGAAGGCCAGGCCCGATGGAGAAATACCACCGGCATCCTCGGCGTGCAGGCGGTAGGAAACTCCGGCGTCGGCGGGAACCTTGACGCGACGGACAAAGGGACCGGCGGCGTCGCCGATGAAAGTCACATCGACTTCCTCGCCCGGCCTGCCGCCCGCGGGAAATAGCGAGGTCGGCCTGGGGAATGAACCGACATGGAGGCGATAGGCGCAGCCGCCATTGCCACCATAACTGGTCTCGCGCACCTGAACGATGTAGGTGCCATCGGCAGGGGCCACGATGCTGGTCATGGCATCCTGCCCCACGGACGGATTGTCGTCACTGGCGGCCATCTCGAAACGCTTGGAGTCGAGGATGGCGACATAGGGGTCGAAGAAGGCGCCGCCAAGGCGCATTCCCTCGACCTCAACGGCCAACCTCTGGCCCTTCTTGAGATCCACGGCGTAGTAATCAACATCCTCGCTGGTCACGACGCCGGTGACGGTGACATTCAGCGGAATCTTTTGGGGAGCCGTGAAATCGGAATTGGGTTCCTTTTCCTCGACGGTCGGCAGGGCGCCAACCCAGAGCGTGCGCATCTCGGTGACACCCGTGGCTGTGCGCAGGCGCAGCGTCTTTTCACCGAGAACGCAATCGGGGGCCACCTTGAGCGTGGCCTTGACCTGGTTTTCCCCAACGGCCTGAAGCTTGGTGACCTGAAGACCGGGGGAATAAAGGAGAAGTTCCTTGGCATCGCCCAAACGGGCGCCTGACAAGGTCACCTCCGTCTCGGTTCCGCGCTGGATGCCCCTGGGTGAAATCCCGCCGAGGGAAGGCGAGATGGCCAAGGCTGACAGGGGCGTGAGTGTCGCGGAAAGAACCAGGGCCAGGGCGGTGACCAATCGGCGGGAAAGTCGCCCGGCGGGCGAGATGGCCATGGTGCGTTCTCCGTTGGTGCCGGTCATGGGTTGGGATGGATCCCGGCCGAACAGCCGGGATCCACCGAAGGCGGGTCAGGCGAGCAGGTCTTGGACAACCTTGCCGTCGCGGACGATGTCGATGGGGCGGTTGCCAGGGGCCATCAGGCGCTTCTCGCCATCGATGCCCAGTTGGTTGTAAACGGTCATCGCCATGTCCTCGACCGTGAGGGCGTCATCCTCAGGCTCGGTGGCGGTGGGATCGGACTTGCCATAGACGAAGCCCTTCTTGATGCCGCCGCCGGCGAGAACGATGCTGAACACCTTGGGCCAGTGGTCGCGGCCGGCCGTGCCGTTGATCTTCGGCGTGCGGCCGAATTCCGAGGAAATCATGACCATGGTGGAGTCGAGCAAACCACTGCGGTCGAGGTCACGGATGAGCGCGGCGAAGGCCTGGTCGAGGATCGGGGCCTGACCAGCCATGCCACCCTTGATGCCCGTGTGCATGTCCCAACCACCGTAGGTGAGCGAGACGAGGCGAACGCCCGCGGCAACCAGACGACGGGCCATGAGCATCCGCTGGCCGGCGGCGTTGCGGCCGTATTCATCGCGAATGGCGGCGGATTCCGTGTTGATGTTGAAGGCTTCACGGGCCTTCTGGGAGCTGATCAGGCCATAAGCGCGCTGATAGAAGGTGTCCATCGCCTCGAGGCCGTCGGCCTTTTCCTTGGCGGCGAAGTGATCATTAACCGCGTCGAGCATCGAGCGGCGGGCCGTGAAACGCTTCGTGTCGACATCGCCGGGCAGGTTCAGGTCCTGCACGGTGAAGCTGGCGTTGGCCGGGTCGCTACCCAGGCTGAACGGAGCGTAGGCGCTCGAAAGATATCCTGAGCCGGCGAAGTTGGTGGGCATCGAGGGGACGCACACATAGGGGGGCAGGTTGTTACGGGGGCCAAACTCATGGCTGACGATGCTGCCCATACTCGGGAAGGTGATCGCCGGGCTGGGGCGGTAACCCGTGAACATGTTGTGGGTACCGCGCTCGTGGGCGGCTTCGCCGTGTGTCATCGAACGGCAGATGGTGATCTTGTCAACGATTTGGGCGGTTTGCTTGAAGTGCTCGCCCAACTGGACACCGTCCAGCTTCGAATTGATGTAGCCGATATCGCCCCTGTATTCGACGGGCGCCAAGGGCTTGGGGTCGAAACTATCCTGATGGGCCATGCCGCCGGGCAGGTAAATGTGAATAAGGGACTTGGCCTTGCCTTCCTTGCTGGGCCTACCGCCGACGGAATCGACGGCGCGGGCTTCATTGCGCATCAGGCCTTCGAGCGTGAGGCCGAGGGTTCCAACGGCGCCCACATGCAGGAAATTCCGGCGATTGGGCCGGGGGAGGAAGTGGGAGGGATCATCGTTCCAGGTTCCGCGGATCGTGCTGCTCATTTCAGGCCGTCCTCATGATTATGTTTTCGATCAGCCAGCCATGGCCAACCGGGCAGGAGTGAGAACCCGGTGGATTCGCAGTTTCGATGCTGCGGAACCTTGGAAGGTTCCAACTGGCATCGGCAAACCACATCTCTAACAATTAAAATGAACCGATTTCCAAAGCATTGTCAACAAATCTCTGCCAAAAACTTCAATTCGATACCACTAATCTATGCAAGTTTACTATACCAAGATGCCGTCTGTGATGCCATGATATCATCTGTGAATTTTGATTCGACAGCTTCCCTGCCCCGTTTTCCCATCAATTCCCGAGTTTGGGGGGCTTCCGCCAAATCGACCCAAGCGTTGACCAAACCCTCCAGGCTTCCGGGAGCAACCAAGACCCCCCCTCCCGACATTTCAATCAATTCAGGAAATGACCCATGGGCCGGTTGCACCACGGGAATACCAGCTGCCCAGGCCTCCAGCACATAGAGTCCCTTGGGTTCCCGGTACTCCGTTGGCACGCTCAGCAAATCGACACCCTTCATGAAGGCGACCTTGTCGGCAAGCGAAGGGCACTCAAGATGAACGGCCGACTCCGCGACCCCGGCATCGCGAAGCCTTGAAAGCTGACGGCTGTAAAAATCGCGGTTGGCGGGGCCGAGCCAGCCACCAAAGTGAAATTTCGCCTCGGGAACCCGCTTTTTCAGCTCGATGAAGGCTCCAACCGCATGATGAAAACCCTTCTCCGGGCAGATCCTGGCAAAATAGCCCACCGTGAACGGCCGGGACCGGGTCTCGCGCCCGGGCTTCGGCCAACCGGACAAGTCGATTCCCGGATGAACGACGCCGATGCGGTTTCGCTCGATACCAAAATAGGCGGACATCGACTCGGCATAGGCGCTTGAAGTGGCTTGGAATCCCGCCACGAGTTCACCGTTTTGGCGGATCAGCCCGATCGCCTCGGCCCTTGCCTGCTCTGGCAAAGCGTCGAGGAAGATATCGTCTCCCTGAAGCTCGATGACGACAGGCGTGCGTGGCAGGCGCGCCCGAATTTCCGGAACCAGGCCCGAGAGCAGCGCGTTGGTCAGGTGAACCACATCCGGCCGCATCTCCCCGGCCAGCCAACCGGCCAGGCGCCGGACCTCCTTGGCCTGGTGCCCATGCGTGCCACGCAGCATGGAAAGGGTGAGGCCGGCCAGTTCGTCATAGGGAGTGGATCCCGCGAACCGGCCGATCCACTTGAGGAGCCAGCGGGCATCCAGCCACCTGTCGAGCCACCGGGGAGTGTGGCGGAAGACCGGGCTGACTTCCTGGAGGTAGACATTGAGCCCCCCCATGAACACCTGCCTGGAAGAGGCGTCGACCTCGTCGGTGGTGATGGGGGTGTAGGTGGGGATGAGGAACGCCTCATGCCCGATCCGGCCCAGGGCGCGCACCAAGGTGTTGTCCCGCATGCAGGAACCGCAGAACATTCCAGCGGCGCCGGCGGTGACATAGGCGATTCGCATGGGCTGTTGAGGCGTCGGCTCAGTGTTCCTCGCGCGGAGGTTCCGGGAGGAAGAAACTTCCCAGCAATCCGATGGCGAAAACCGCCGTGCCCGTGACTCCCGCGGCGAAGGCAACCTTCTCGAACAGGTTGGCTCCGGGGGCGTAAGGGGCGATGAGATTCGTGGTGAGGAAGGCGGCCGAGGTTCCGATCATCCGGCCGCCGACATTCGTAGCGAAGGCGCCGCCGGTGCCCCGGAGGTGAACCGGAAACACCTTGGGCAGGTATTCGCCGAAGTAGCTGAACTGGGCCACGGTCATCACGCCGGCGGCGAAGACGCCATAGGCGAAATACTCGGGTTGTTGCTGGAACACCCAGAACCAGACGAACGGGACCACCACAAGCCCGGGAACCTGGAACAACCAGAGAATGAGCCTTCGGCTGGCAATGGCCATGAGGGCCAAGGCCAGCAGCACGCGGCCCAGCAGACCGCCCAGTTCCTGCAGGAACTGGACTTCCTCGCGGACGGGCTGAACCTTTTCCTTGAGGATGCCCCCCTGCTTCTTGAGAAGCCCGAAGTATTCGGCGTTGAGCTTTTCCTTCTCATCCTCGGAGGCTTCCTTGATCTTGGCCTCGATCGCCTTGCCCTGCTTGGACAGCTCGGCGAATGCCTTGCGGGGTTCCTCGAGGCGCTCCAGTTTCAAGCCGGGCACGGCCTGGGTGACGGTGACTTGCAGGGTGCCGAAAGCCGCCGCGTAGGCGCAAGCCGACAGCAGGGTACCCACCAAGGTGGTGCGGATGAGGGCGGGGGAAAACAGTTCGCCAAAGCTGGGCCGCCTGAGGGCGCCCGAGCGCTTGCGCTCGCGCCAGACCTCGGATTCGGGGACGAACGGCAGCAGCAGGGCGATGGGAATGGCCGGGAAAAGTCCGGTCATGAGTGTGTAGCGCCAGTTGCCCGGGTTCTCAAAACCTGGAATCGGCGGGAGCATTTTCTGGGCGGCAAGGTAGCCGACGCCGCCGCTGACGGCGGTGACCAGCAGGCCGCCGACGGACGCGAACGCCTGGGTCCAACCCAGGGCCAGTTCCTTCATTTTCTTGTCGGGGAAGAGTTCCGCCAGCCAAGTGACGGCGGCGACAAACTCGACGCAAACGCCGACGAAGGTGGTGCAGCGGAAAAAGATGAGCCATGTCAGGTCGGAGCTGAGGCCGGCCATGACCGGGGAAAAGGAGTAAAGGAAGATGCTGGCCACCATGACCGTTTTCCGGCCGAACTGGTCGATGAGGTAACCGCCCAGCAAGCCGAAAACGCCGCCGCAAAGCGCCGTCATCCAGAGGACCCTGCCAACCCACGCGGTGACCTCGGGATGGTTCGCCGGCAACTTGAGCAAGTCTGAAAGGGCCGGCGCCAGCACCAGCGGCGTCATGAGCAGTTCGTAGGTGTCGAACAGGAAGCCAATGGCGGCGACGGTGAGCACGAGCCAGGTGGTGAGGCTCACCTTGCTGGGTTGCGGGGAGGCTGTGTCCATGGGAAGGGTTGTCCTCGGGCGGGGGTTGTCCTGTATTTGATAGCCGGACAGGCATGATTGGCCACAAGGCGCGGCCAGTTGGTCGCGGTTTGGATTTGCCGTATCCTCGCACAATCGAACCATCCTCACCCGGGAGCCATGACCGTGAATTTCGCAGCCTGCCTCGCCTTGGCCGTCGCCGCGTTCGCCGCCGAGAGGCCGAATGTCGTGGTGTTCCTTGCCGATGACCTGGGTCATGGCGACCTTGGATGCCAAGGGCACCCGCGCATCAAGTCCCCCCACCTCGACGCCTTCGCCAAGCAGGGAGTCCGTCTGACGCAGTGCTATTCGGCCAGCGCGGTCTGCTCGCCATCCCGCTCGGCGATCCTGACCGGTCGCACCCCTCACCGCAATGGTGTTTACACCTGGATCGCGGAAGGATCGGAGGTTCACCTTCGGACAAGCGAGGTGACGCTGCCGAAATTACTCAAGGGCGCCGGCTACAGCACGGCGCATGTCGGCAAGTGGCACCTCAACGGCAAGTTCAACAACCCGGCCCAGCCCCAGCCCGGGGACCACGGTTACGACCACTGGATGGCGACGCAGAACAACGCCGCCCCGAGCCACAAAAATCCGATCAACTTTGTCCGCAATGGCGCCGCGGCGGGAAGGATGGAAGGCTATTCGGCACCCCTGGTGGTGGAGGAGGCCATCCGCTGGCTGGACGGCGGCCGCGACAAGTCCAAGCCGTTTTTCCTCGCCGTGTGGACCCACGAGCCCCACCTGCCGATCGAAAGCGACCCCGCCTTCCAGGAACCGTACAAGGACCTGCCCGAGGAATTCCGGCAGCACCACGGCAATGTCACGCAACTGGACCACGCCTTCGGCAACCTGATGAAGGCGCTCGAAGAACGCAAGCTGACAGGCGACACCGCGGTTTTCTTCACCGCCGACAACGGCCCCGAGGGGGACGGCACCAAGGGCCGCACCCGCGGCGTGACAGGGGGCCTGCGGGGCCGCAAGAGGTCGATGTACGAGGGGGGCATCCGCGTCCCGGGCCTGGCCCGATGGCCCGGCAAAATTCCGGCAGGCACGGTATGCGAGGCCCCGATGGTCGGCACCGACCTGTTTCCCACGGTGCTGGGCCTGTGCGGCGTCAAGCCGCCCACGGACCGCGTGATCGACGGGGTCGACGCGATGCCGGCGCTCACGGGCCAGACGCGCGAACTGAAACGGGGCGTGCCGCTGTTCTGGCGGCTCGACATGGCGCCTCCCAGGGAAAAGGTGACCATGGCCATGCGCGATGGCGACTTCAAGGTGCTCGCCTCGCGGGATTTCTCAACGGTGGAACTGTACAACCTGCGCGCCGACCCGGCCGAGGCTGAAAACCTCGCGGCCAAGGACGCCACAAGGCTCGCGTCGATGCGAGACAGGCTCAAGTCGCTCAACGGCGAGATCGAAGCCGAGGGGCCCGACTGGTGGAAGCGGTTGAGTCCCAATGGCGGAGGTCCGTTGAAAAAATGATGAACCTGATCATGGCCTCGGCCGCCCTGGCGGCTGATCCCGGCTGGAAACCGGGCCCGGAAGGTTACCAAACGCTCGAGATCCTGGGATGGAAGCTGCACGCGCAGGCGGCGCTGCTTTCCGCCGAACCGGAAGCCACGGAAAAGGCCGTTTCCCTGCTAAGGGCGCAGCTTGCCGAAGTGGCCAAGGTGGTGCCCGGGCCCGCGCTGGCGAGGCTCAGGGAGGTGCCGCTGTGGTTTTCAAGGGAATACCCCAAGACGCGGCCGGCAGCCGAGTACCATCCCTCCGCGGGATGGCTCAAGTCGAACGGACGCGATCCGTCCATGGCCAAGGGGGTCGAATTCACCAACATCCGCATCTTCGAGCAGGAGACAACGCGGATGCCGAACTTCGCGCTGCATGAACTGGCGCACGCCTACCACGACCGCGTGCTCGGCTTCGAGAACCCGAAAATCGAGGCGGCCTTCCGCGAGGCGAGGGTCAAGGGCGGCTATGACCGCGTCGAGCGCGTCAACGGCCGCGGCAAGGCGAACACCCGGGAGAAGGCCTACGCGATGACCAACGCGAAGGAATACTTCGCGGAGACAACCGAGGCGTTTTTCTCAAGGAATGACTTTTTCCCGTTCAACAGGGCGGAACTGGAAAGGCACGACCCGAGGATGGCGGCGCTTCTGGGCGAGGCTTGGGGCGCCGCCCGCTGAAGGAGGCAATGGCGATGCTCTTGACGCTGTTTTTGGCGGCGGCCGCGATGGCGGCCGACCGCCCCAATGTGCTCTTCCTGTTCGCCGACGACCAGCGCGCCGACACCATCGGCTCCCTTGGCAATCCCGTCATCAAAACCCCGCACATCGACAGGATCGTCAGGTCGGGCGTGTCGTTCGAGCGCGCGTACATGCAGGGCGGCCTGCAGGGCGCCACCTGCGTGCCGTCGCGCGCGATGCTGATGTCGGGACGCGGCCTGTTCCGAGCCGATGAGAGGCTCATGCGCGACCCGACCTGGCCCGCCGCGTTCGCCAAGGCCGGTTACTCCACCTTCGCCACCGGCAAGTGGCACAACGGCGCCCCGTCGCTCGCGCGATCGTTCCAGCAGGCCCGCTCGATGCTGATGGGCGGAATGGCCAACCCGCTCAAGGCGCGGTTGAGCGACCTCGACGGCGGGACGGTCGGCCCGGCCCGGCTTTCGCCCAGGCACGCCTGCGAGGTCTTCGCGGACGAGGCGATCCGGTTCATCGACTGCCAAAAGAATAGTCCTTTTGTCTGCTATGTGGCGTTTGACGCGCCGCACGACCCGCACATCGTGCCCGAGGGTTTCCCGGTCAGTTATGATCCCAGGTCGCTGCCGCCGCTCCCCAACTTCCTGCCGCAGCATCCCTTCGACAACGGCGAAATGGCGATCCGCGACGAGATGCTGCTTGGTTGGCCGCGCACGCCCCAGGCGGTGGCCGGGATGAACGCCGAGTATTACCGGTATGTCTCCTACCTCGACTCGCAGGTGGGCCGCATCCTCGACGCGCTCGCGAAGTCGCCCCACGCGGCCAACACCATCGTCGTGTACGCCGCCGACTCGGGGGTGGCGCGCGGCGCGCACGGGTTGATCGGGAAGCAAAACCTCTACGAGGAGTCGCTGAGGGTGCCGCTCATCATGTCGGGCCCGGGGATCGCCAGGGACAAGCGCGCCGCCGCCATGTGCTACCTCTTTGATGTGATGCCCACGCTGGGCGCCCTCTGTGGCGTCAAGGGGCCGGAAACCAGCGAGGGGATCAACCTCGGCCCGGTCCTGGCGACGGGCGAGGGCGCGGGCAGGCCGAGGCTGGCGTTCGGCTACCGCAAGTCGCAACGGGCCCTTCGCGACGGGCCTTGGAAGCTCATCAGGTATCCGGAAGTCGACAGGACGCAGTTGTTCAACCTGGAAACCGACCCGTTCGAGAAGGACGACCTCTCGGACAAGCCTGAGCACGCCGGTCGCGGGAAGGACATGCTGCTGGCGCTCGAACGCGACCTGAAGGCCCTCGGGGACACCGCGCCGCTCGTGGTGGATCATCCCAAGCCGGCCGGGTGGACGCCGCCCCGGGGAAGGCGCGGGGGCGCCGCCCCATGATCGCCGCCATCGCCGCCGCGTTGCTTCTGGCCACGGGAGTCGCGCGACCGAACATCGTGGTCGTGCTTGCCGATGACCAGGGGTGGGGCGACCTCGGCATCAACGGCAACCCCGCGGCGCGAACGCCCCGACTGGACAACCTCGCCAGGCAGGGGGCGCGGTTCGACCGCTTTTTCGTGCAACCCGTGTGCGCGCCGACAAGGGCCGAGTTCCTCACCGGGCGCTGGCATCCCCGCGGCGGGGTGCATGGCGTGTCCACGGGAGCCGAACGGCTCGACCTCGACGAACGCACCATCGCCGACACGCTTTCGAGCGCCGGCTACGCCACCGGTTGCTTCGGCAAGTGGCACAACGGATCGCAGTACCCCTACCACCCCCTCGGCCGCGGCTTCGGTGAATACTACGGCTACACCTCGGGGCACTGGGGCGACTACTTCAGCCCGCCGCTCGACCACAACGGAAGGCTCGTCAGGGGCCGGGGATTCCTCACCGATGACATCACCACCCGGGCCATGGGTTTCATCGGCGACAGCGCGCGGGCAAAAAAGCCATTCTTCTGCTTCCTCGCCCTCAACACGCCGCATTCGCCCATGCAGGTGCCCGACCCCTACTGGAACAGGTTCAAGGACGCCGATTTGCCACCCGCAAGCCCACCCCATGCCGACCTCATGCACGCCCGCGCGGCCCTGGCGATGGGTGAAAACATCGACGACAACATGGGCAGGCTGCTGGACAAACTGGCCGAACTGAAGATCGAACGCGACACGATCGTGGCTTACTTCAGCGACAACGGGCCCAACGGCGCCCGGTTCAACGGTGGCATGCGAGGAATCAAGGGCACGACCGACGAGGGGGGGACGCGCTCTCCCCTTTTCATCCGGTGGCCGGGAAGAATCCCTCCAGGCGCGGTGGTGAAGCCGATCGCGGGGGCGGTCGACCTGCCGCCCACGCTTGCCGGTCTCGCCGGGGTGGTTCCCGATGCTTCCAGGCCGCTCGATGGCATCAACCTGGCGCCATGGGTGCTGGGGGGCGACGCTCCCGCGCCCGACAGGATCCTTTTCGCCCATTGGGGCGGTCGCACCTCGGCCCGCAGCCAGACCCGCAGGCTCGACGCCCAGGGCCGCCTTTATGACATGGAAAACGACCCGGGCCAAAAAACCGATATCGCGGAGCGGGAACCGGCCATCCGCAAGCGCCTCGCCGACGCCGTGGCCCGGTGGCGTTCAACCGTGCTCGCCGAAACGCCGCTGGTTGACAACCGCCCGTTTCCCGTGGGTCACAAGGAACTGCCCCGCGCCTTCCTGCCCGCCAGGGACGGAGTGCCCCATGGTGGCATAAGGCGCAGCGCGCCGGCGCCCAACTGCTCCTACTTCACCCGCTGGACCAAGCCGAGCGACCGGATGACCTGGTCGGTGGGCGTGGCGAACGCGGGCCGATTCGAGGCGATCGTTCATTACGCGTGTCCGAAGGCGGACACCGGATCGGAGATCACGCTTTCGCTGGGCGGCGCGCGGTGGAAAGGAATGGTCTCCGAAGCCCACGATCCGCCCGCACGAGGCGCCGAGAACGACCGTGTGCCCCGGAAGGGGGAATCGCTCGTGAAGGACTTCAAGCCGATGTCGCTGGGGGAGGCTTTCCTGCCGGCGGGCATGGGAACGCTGGAACTCACCTCGCCGCGCGTAGGCGGGGGGCAGGTGGCGGAGATCAGGGCCGTGGAACTGGTGATGAAGCCATGATGACAACCTGGGCGCTGATTCCCCTGGCCGCGGCCTGCCTGGCCCAACCGGATATCGGGAAAGACAAGGTCAAGGAGGGGGTCGCGAAGGCCCTGGCCCTGGTGAACAAGGCCGCCGCCGGCCACGCCGAAAACCGCGAGTGCTTCTCGTGCCACCAGCAATCCCTGCCGTTGGCCGCTTTTGCCGCCGTGAAAAAAGCGGGCTTGCCGGTGGATGAGGGATGGATCACGAGGCAGGCCGGTCACACCGTCGCCTTCGTGGAAAAAAACCGGGGCCAATATCTTTCAGGCAAGGGAACGGGAGGCCAGGTGGACACCGCCGGACATATCCTGCTGGGCCTTGCCGCGGCTTGCCATCCCGCCGACGCCAACACCGACGCCATTGTCGAATACCTCCTCAAGCGGCAGGCGGCCGACGGCCACTGGAACCCCTCCTCGAATCGTCCGCCATCCGAGGCCAGCGCCGTGACCACAACCTGGCTGGCCGCATCAGGCCTCAAGTCATTTGGCGCCAAAAGGGAGAAGGAAACGGGGCAGGCGATTGGAAAGGCCCTGGAATGGCTCCGCGCCGTGAAACCCAAGGACACGGAGGATCGCGTCTCCCGAGTCATGGGATTGCGGACCTGCGGCGGATCGGCTGAGGAAATCATGAAGGCGGCGCTGGACCTGGCGGCAACGCAGCATCCGGATGGCGGATGGAGCCAGACGGAAACCATGGCCAGCGACGCCTATGCCACGGCCACGGCGCTGGCAGCCCTTGAATGGCCAGCGGCCGACAAGGCGCGCGCCAAGGCCATGGCCTTCCTGCTGGCGAACCAGAAGCCCGATGGCTCCTGGCATGTGGCCTCCAGGTCGAAGCCGTTCCAGAAATACTTTGAAACGGGCTACCCGCACGGCAAGGACCAGTGGATCTCCTCCACAGCGGCCGCCTGGGCCGTCATCGCCATGGCCCCGGACCTGGCCAGATGAGCCGGGCGCCCCGCGAGATTCTCATCACGGGCGCGGGAGGTTTCGTCGGGCTGGCCCTGGCGCGGATGCTGGCGGCGCGCGGAGACCGGATCAGGCACTATTCAAGGCGATCGTATCCGGCCCTCGACTCGCTCGGCGCGATCCAGCATGTCGGCGAGCTGGATGACGCCGAATCGCTGGCCCGGGCCATGGAAGGATGCGACGCGGTGGCGCATGTCGCGGCGCGCGCCGGCGTGTGGGGTTCCCTCGGCGACTTCTGGCGGCCCAATGTGCTGGGAACGCGCGCCGTCATCGAGGCCTGCCAGAAATCAGGGGTGAAGAGGCTGGTGGTGACATCCTCCCCCAGCGTCGTGTTCCATCCGGGCGGGCACGAGGGCGCCGATGAAAGCGAGCCCTATCCGTCGCGGCATGGTTCCCTCTATTCGCGCACCAAGGCGATCGCCGAGCGGGAAGCGCTGGCCGCGAACGGACCGGACTTGGCGGTGACGGCTCTCAGGCCGCACCTGGTCTGGGGGCCGGGAGACCCGCACCTGCTGCCGCGGCTGTACTCCCGCGCGCGCGCCGGCCGGCTAATCAGGCTGGGAACGGGCGGTCTCGTGGACACGACCTGCCTGGCCAACGCGGCCCACGCGCATGTGCTGGCCTTGGACTCCGTCGGCCCCGGTGCCAGGTGCGCTGGCAGGGCTTACTTCATCGCCAACGGCGAGCCGTTGAACCTGTGGGAATTGATCAACCGCCTGCTGGCCGCGGAAGGACTGCCACCGGTGAGGCGGTCGGCACCCATCCGGTTGGCCCGCGTGGCGGCCACCATCGCGGAATGCGTGTGGGGATGTTTCCAGATTCCCGGCGAGCCTCCGAGCACACGGTTCGTGGTGGACGAGCTTTCCAGCCCGCATTGGTATTCGCTTGAAGCGGCGCGCCGCGACCTGGGATATTCGCCCGTTGTTTCCCTGGGCCAAGGCTTGCGCGAACTGGGCCGTCAGGGGGGAGCCTCAAGCGACAGTTGACCGCCCATGTGCCTTTCGACCGCGGCCAAAACCTCGTCAATGGTTTGGGCCTGGATGCGATGGGGCGGGTTCCAGGGCACCCAGCGGTGGCCGTGGTGCTCGGTCGAGACGACCTCGGGCCTGGCGTCGAGCCAGCCAAGGAACATGACAAGGATCTTGTCGCGGGGGCCCGGGCCGAACCGGTGTGACGGCACCCTGTACCGCACCTCATGACGGAACGAGGGATCCACCCGCACCTGATCCCGATGGATTCCCGTCTCCTCCTCCATTTCCCTCAGGGCGCCCTCAAGGTCGCCCTCGCCCGTCTCAAGGTGTCCCTTGGGAAAATCAAGGCGGTGGGGATGCTCCATCAGCAGGAATTCCGGCGGATTACCCGGAACCATCAACAGCAGTCCCGCCGCTCGAATGGGAGTCGTTTCCGCTTGGCTCATGCGAGGAGGTCCGCGATGGAGGACATGACAGCTCCGGGTTCGGATCGCGACGCGAGCCTGGATTCCAGTTTCGCGACGGGGCCATCGCCGCCTTGCGACGACAGCCAGAGAATCCACGAGGATAACAGGTCGGCTCCCGCGGAACCGTGGCACCCCCACCATCGCGACGAAACCCGAAGCCGCAGGAGGCCGCCCCCATCCAGCGGACGGATCCGCCAAAGCGCCATCGATCCATCACCGCCGACAGCCGACCGGTGGCCGGCCGCCAAAGGCACGGGCACGCCAAGGCCGGATCCCATCGGGTGCCCGTCCGGCGCGCAACCGGCCCTGGCGACAACTTCGTGGTCTTCCCTGGAGGCGAGGAGTTCATCCAGGGCCCCGAGCGACCCCAAAAGAATCATCGGGCGATTGATGGCCGGTATTCCGGCAAGCTCAAGCAGGGCTTCCAACGCATGCCGGGCCTTGAACAGCGCCTGGTCGGCGTGCCTTTGCGGATCGGCATGGGGGGCGCGCCGGCGGCGCACGGGGTCGTGGTAGGAACTTACCGCGGGCAGCGGGGCCGGATAAACCGACAGGCCGCGGGCGGCCAGGGTGGAGGCCAGGGCTTCGGCCTCGGCCAGGGGCAACGCGTCCAGGCATGCCGACGCGATGGATTCGGTTTCCGTTTCCGGGCCATCGCTTCTTCCGGCGGCCAAACAGCCGACCCAGGCCGGAATGGTGCCGCCCCCGCGAACCTTGAGTTTTACGACATGGCCGTTCATCGCGCCGGCCACCAGCGCGACACCCCGGGGAGGGCTTGATGGGGAGATCGGCCCGCCGGAATTTTCCAGCGGACGGGAAAGGGCCTTTTCCTCAAGCTGCCTTCGGCGCAGCACCTCGGGCACGGCGTCCTCCGCCGGCGGCGGCCTCAAGAGGCACCCGGCCATTCCCTCAGTCGCCGTGACGCCGCCTGGCGGCTCACCTGCAGGCGCGCCGCCAGCCGGGTGACCGCGCGTTCGGGACCTATTTCACCTCGGTGAAGTGGCATGGCATCCGGCGCGACCAGGTCCCATGGCATGAGGATCTCCGCCGCGAAGGCATCCGCCTCGGCCTCGCGCGGGTCCGCGTATTCCATCTCAACAAGAACCGGCTTCGGCCTCGCGGTGGCGCGGGCCAGGAAACCGCCGCGGTGAAGCATGTAATGGCCGATCTCGTGGGCGAGGCTGAACCGCCTCCTCGCAAACGGGTCGTCACGGTTGATGAAGATGAAGGCCCTGTTCACATCGCCAAAGATGTAACCGGCGATCTGGCACCTCGATGGTTCGGCCGGAAGGCTCGAGACTCCCAGGCCGGCCATGTGCCTGCCCACCGAGGCATGGGTCAGCCGGCTCATTTCAACCAGGCAAAGCGAATGGGACTCGCAGATTTCAGCGAGGGGCACGGCGGCGCGCGAACCTTTCAGCGCGGCCCAGTCGAATCCCGCCCCGTCAACGAATGCGGCGACGGCCGATCGGATACGGGTGATATCCGGGGCGGTTCCTGGCACATTCACCACGGTCTCAAGCCTCCCGGCAGCCATGCCGCTTAGGATTTCCTCGCCTTGGCCTTGCGGATGGCGCGCGCCGCCATCAGCGCGACCCGCTGCTCGCCGGTTCCAAGCCGCAGCATCAACGCGCTGGCTTGCTGGAGGAAATCCTTGGCCAACTGTTCCGTGGCCCCCAGGCCAAGCCTTTCCCACAAGCCCCGGACAACCCTCATCGAGAGCGATTCGGGCAACTCCTCCTCGCAATCGGCGAGGCGGGTCAGCGCGTCGCGCTCGGCCTGTGCCATGGATTTCCTCGCAACGGCCAGCCTTTCGGCGACATCCGCGGCGGTCAGGCGCATCGCGCCCGGTTCGGGCGACGCGTCCAGCTCGGCCAGCAAGCCGCTTTCGACAAGCGTCAGGTGCCTGCCCAGGTCGGGATCGGCGGCGGCGGCGGACCAAATCCCCGCCAACGCCTCGAAATCACCGGCCTCATGGGCTTCCACCAGGCGCATCGCCATCAAGTCGTGTGGTGTGATCATGGCTTTCCCTCACCGCTTTTTGGTTGCGCGGGATCGTTGGCGCCGGCGACCAAACGCCGGAGTTCGGACAGGCCGCGGGACTTGCGGACATGGATGGTTTCCACCGTCACATCCAGCCGGACGGCGGCCTCGGACGCGTCAAGCCCCTCGATGATCATCAACCGCAGGACTTCCGCATTGATGGTCGAGAGACAGTCAACATGCCGGAGCAAATCCTCCCTGTCGGCCCGCCTGAGAAATTCCTCGGCGGGGTCGGGCGCCCTGGCCCGCGTGGCATGTTCCAAACCGACAACACCGTCGGGATGCATGTCGCCGGCCAGTTTTTCCCGCTTGGGCTTGCGGTACGGATTTTGCTCAAGAAGAACCAAATAGGCCACCGAACGGATCCACGGACCGGCGGGCCTCGTGGCATCGTACTGGTGCAGCAGGGACATCAGGCGGATGAAGGTTTCCTGAAGCGCTTCCTCCGCCCTTTCCTCGCATACGGCGAGGTTCTGACGGGTTTTTTTGGCAAGTTGGGCAACCATGATCCTGAGCAACCTGGGGTATTCGGCCGTGTAGGCGGTTTCAACCGACTTTCGCCTTGAGGCCATCTCGGCCTCCGGCACGCTTGACTGCTCCTGCAACGGCGCGGGGGATTCCTTGCCGGGTTTCCCGATTTTTTCAGAAGACTGACTCCGCGCCATCGATCGCGGCCTCCAGATTCCCCAATCGGGGAAGTTGATTGACGGGCACCAAGATGCCGAAGTAAATTAATGAAGCCCGCCCAAACTCGTTTCCCAAGGATATACCAACTGGCCTCGAGACCGGGAGAGATGCCATGTTCGCCCTGACAGGTGCCGCTGGTCGTGACAACTGCGACGGAACCACCGATCGCCGCGAAGTGCTGCGGGTAGGCGGTTCATCCATCATGGGCCTGTCGCTGGCCGGCCTGATGAACCTCAAGAAGTCGACGGCCGCCGAGGGATCCTACGGCGGTCCGGGCTTTGGCAAGGCCAAGAGCGTGATCCTGCTTTACCTGCAGGGCGGCCCCAGCCATCTGGACCTCTGGGACCCGAAGGAGGGCGTCCCCGACAATGTGCGCTCGATCTTCAAGCCGATTCCCACCAAGCTTCCCGGCGTGAATTTCACCGAACTGCTGCCCAAGCTGGCGCAGGTGAACGACCGCTTCACGATGATCCGTTCGATGAGCTACACCCCGGTGGGCCTTTTCAACCACACCGCGGCCATCTACCAGATGCTCACGGGCTACACGGCCGACAAGGTGAGCCCCTCGGGCCAGCTTGAGCCCCCGACCCCCAAGGATTTCCCAACCTGCGGATCGCAGATCGCCCGGATCAAGCCGCCCGTCGTGCCGATGCTGCCGTTCGTGATGATGCCCCGGCCGCTGCAGGAGAGCAATGTGGTGGGCAAGGGTGGCAACGCCGGATTCCTCGGCCGCGCCTTCGACCCTTACCTGCTCTATCCCGCCGGCGACGACATGGACATGGCCAAGATGGACCGCATCCAGGTCGACGACTTGCAGCTGCGAGGTGAGGTCGGCCGGGTTCGCCTCGAGCGCCGGGCCAAGCTCCGCTCCGTCATCAACCAGGGCCTCGACGACTTGGAGAAGGCCACCTCCCGTTTCGACCTTGACGATTATTACGGCAAGGCGCTCGGACTGGTCATCAGCGGAAACGCCCGCAAGGCCTTCGACCTGACGCTGGAACCGGCCTCCGTCCGCGACCAGTACGGCCGCAACACCTTCGGCCAAAGCTGCCTGCTGGCCAGGCGGCTTGTGGAAGCCGGCACGCGCTTCGTGGAAGTCAACTGGCCCAAGGTGGCCAACTCCGACAATCATTCGTGGGATGTCCACAGCGGGCTTTCCAAGCGCATGAAGGACCAATCGGCCCCCATGCTCGATGCGGGCCTTTCGAGCCTCATCGCCGACCTCGACCAGAGGGGCCTGCTGGGCGAAACCCTCGTGGTGGCGGTGGGCGAGTTCGGCCGCAGCCCCCAGCGCGGCGTGAGCACATCGGGCAATGAGAACTCCGATGACGGCCGCGACCACTGGCCCTACTGCTACACCGCCGTTGTCGCGGGCGCGGGACTCCGACGGGGCCATGTGCACGGCAAGTCGGACAAGACCGGCTCGGCGCCGATCGAAACCCCCGTCCATCCGCGCGACCTGCTGGCCACCATCTACCACAGCGTCGGCATCAACCCCGCCACCATCGTTTACAACCACCTCAACCAGCCGCGTGAACTGGTTCAGGGCGAGGCGGTCACGGCGATCCTTTCCTGATGCCCACAATGAGCCGCGAGCCCGGCGAATGACTCCCCAAGAGCGTCGCCGGGCTCGTCTTTTCGAGCTATACGGTTTTCATTTTCCTGCCGAATTGGAACGAATCTGGGGCTTTTGCCGTTCGTTGAAGCCGCTTGATCCGCTCAGGGCCTTGGAAGATTCACTCGGGTTGGTGCTTGCCGGCCCGTTCGAGGTGCTCGACGGACGGTTCGACAAGGCCGACCCACCCGCGCCCATCATCCTGCATCACCGCAGGCCTTGGGAACTTCCCGAATTCTTTCCCGTGATGCTTTCCTCCGATGGGGGCCAGCACTGGGGCTATTTCATCGATGATCCCGACGCCGGGGCCCCCAGTTGCGCGGCCCTGACCGACCGTGGGGCGGGCCCAGGCGCCAGCCTCGAGTCGGACACCCTGGCCGGCGGCCTGAGGCTGTGGGTGGAGCAGGCGGCGGCCGACCTTGAATCGGAAGGCCCCGACCCGGGTGCCACTGAAGCGGAGGCCCGGGAGGTGGCCGCCATGCTTTCCCGATGCCGCGAAATGGCGAATCGGCTGGCCAAGGCCGTGGGGATCCAACTGCCGCCACACACGGGCGACGCCTTCATCAGGGCCAGTGCCGGAGCCTTGGCGGACCGCGACTCGCTGGTTACCCTTCCCACGCAGGATGGCACTGGAATCGTCGCCCCGCCCGAGACTTGCCGAACCACGGCACCCCTGCCGCGCCTTCATGAAGCGGTTTGGCGCAAGGCCGGCGTGGAGTGGCTTCAGCGGGTGGCGCGCAGGGCGCTCGACTCCGGCAGGCCCGGGGTGGCCCTGTTCATCGGCCGCGAATTGTGGGCGCCCGGCACCCGGAAGCGACGCGCGATCGCGGCGCCCATCCTTGAGGCGACCTACACGGCGCTTGGCCGGCCGACCCTGGCCCGGGTCGTTGCCGCCGAAATGGCCCATGCGGATCGGCCATGGCGCGATGTCGGAAACGCCTAGCCCAGATAAGGCGCCAGCAGGCTTTGCATCGCTTTCAGGTCGCCAAGGGCCGACTTGCCAAATCCTGAAACCGCTCCCGCCGCCACGGCCTGGGCTTGGGCTTCGGGAAAGTTGCTCACCAGCATCAACGGAGGCTGGGACGGCCCCTTGAGGGCCTCGATGAGGGAAAGTCCGGAACCGCCATCGGCGTCAAAAACCCTGTTCACGAGAACCAGGTCGAATTTCTCGCGGCCCAAAAGAGCCTTCGCCTCATCGGCCCCGTCGACGGGAACCACGGAGGCGCCAAACAGGCCGCGAAGCCGCGACTCGATGGATCCATGGTCAAAATCGCATTGGCCGACACTCAAAACCTTCTTTCCAGCCATTCCGTCGCCCTCATAATCGCAACAGTTTCCCCCATCAGGTTAGGAATGAGGGCTGGTCATTTCTTGCCCCTCTTGACTCCGGGGGTAGAATTGCTCGTCAGCCCCTAATCGGGGGGCATCAGCCATCGATACGCATCACGGGGAAATCATCCATGGCCATCCTGTCTCTTGATGAGGCCGCCGCCGCCCTCGGCCTGACCAAGGATGCCATCAAGGACCTAGCGCGCGGGGGAACCATCCGTTCGTTCCGCGACGGCAAAACCCTCACCTTCAAGTCGGAGGACATTGAGGCCTACAAGGCGTCAATGCCCAAGGCTCAGGCGGCCGATGCAGGCAATTCTTCTTCCCAACCGGTAGAAGACGATTTCCTTCTTTCGGACAGTTCCGCGATCGAACCTGAAAGCCCCTTGGCACCGCCGGACACCGATGCCGGCTCCTCATTTTCCCTCCTGCCCGACGACATGGACAGCGTTGGCATCAAGGTCGAGGAACCCAACGCGACCACCGAGATGCTAAGCCCTTCCCAAATGGCGAAGATGGCTCCGCCCGCCGGTACCGACTCGCCTTTTGAATTGGCCAACGAACCGGTTTTCAAGCTCGCCGACGAGGAACCCGCTCCGGCCAATCCGCCATCGGAGGCTGCTCCGGATGGCAGTTCGGGGGTTTTTCAGCTATCCGACGATTCCTCAAGCGAGTTCGAGGTTGGTTCGTCCTCGGAGATCAATGTCGAACCCGAAGCGGAATCCGAAGCCTCATTCAACTTGGCCCCGTCGGATGAACTTTCCGGAGGGGATGGATCGGCATCGTTTGCCATCGAAGCCGGTGATAGCTCCAGCGTTTTCGAACTCGACGGAAGTTCCCAGGTCGATGAAGCCAGCGACAGCGCCTTCGACATCGGCGTCGAGGATTCTTCCTCCCAGGACAGCAGCCTGTCCCTCGAAGACGCCTCCGGCTCGGAAATCATGGCCCTTGACGACTCCGTGGCTGATGTCTCAGGTTCGGTTGATGACATCGCCCTGGAGGATGGTTCGGGTTCGGAGGTGGTGCCTGTCGAGGAGGAGGGCGACATCAACGCCGGCACGCTTGCGACCCCGTCGCGTTCCGGCAAGGCCACCCAACTGATGATGGGTGGCGAGGACGAGGACCTTGAAATCACCGATGACGAATTGTCGGGGGAAGAAGACTCGGCGCCGGCAGGCGCGATGATCGCCGCACCCCAGCCATGGGGAGTGGTTCCCGTGCTGTTCCTGACCCCGGCCGTGCTCGTGATGACCGCGCTTGTTTTCCTCACCTTCGAGATCCTGCTCAGCAGCATCGGTTTCTTTCAGGGAAACAAGGTCTCCACCGTGATCCTCAAGCCGATGATGGACATCCTCGACAAGGATGCCGCCAAGCTGCTCAACTGACGCCCAGCGACCTGAGCCGTTCCTGACCCCCGGCCTGTCGGGCCAGCGCCTCGACATCGGTCGCGGCCGGGGTTGCCGTGCCCTCACCCGGCGTTTCAACCCCGTCCATCGTGATGGCACCAAGGGCCTCCAAGGCCAATAGCGCTGCACCCCGGCTTGTCGCCTCGGTTTCACGGCAGACGCGGATGGGCCTGCCGATGCCCGCCGTGACCATGCGGCGCCAGAAGCCAGATTTCAACAGCCCTCCGCTGGCCATGATCTCGCCGCCGGCGATGTCACCCAGCATGCGCAGCGTGAGTCCGAGCCTGGCCGACACCCCCTCCACCGCGGCGCGGGCGATGTCGGTGGCGTCGGTGGCCAAGGTGAGGCCGGCGATGGTGCCGCGCGCCTGGTCGTTCCAGTTGGGGGCCCGCTCGCCGGCCAGGTGGGGGATGAAGGTGAGCCCGTGGGACCCCGCGGGCCGAGACCCCATGGCGGCGTCGAGCGCCTCGCCCGGTTCCAGCCCGCCCAGCCGGCAGGCCCAATCAAAGACATTTCCGCCCTCGGTCAGCGCGGCGCCCACCAGCGGCCGCCGGCGGTCGATCCGGTAGTTCCAGGCGCCCATGGGAAGCTGGCTGGGAGCGGAGTCGGGCACCGCCCGCAGGGCGGAGGTGGTGCCCAAGGTGAGAGCCACGCGGCCGGGCCCGGCGACGCCGCTGCCCACATTGGCCGCCGCACCGTCACCGATGGGCTGGAACCAGCGCGCCTTGGCCAGCGCCGGCCAACGGGAAGCCCAGGCGGGCCTGAGCCGGTCGACGGAATCGCCGAAGTCGGCGAGGGGCGCCAACCGCCCGGCATCCAGCCCGAGCCTTTCAAGCCACGGCCCGTCCCAGCGCAGCGATCGGCGGTCGAGCAAACCGGTCCATGATGCCGCGGAAAGGCTGACGCGCCGCTCGCCCGTCCATCTCCAGGCGAGCCACTCGCCTACGCAGCAGACATGGTGGCCACGCCAGGCGATCCCCGTGGCCTCCATCCAGCGCAGGCGCGCCGGATGGTAGCTCGAGTGGATGCGCGTGCCGACGCGGTCGTGGCTGGCGGCCTCGTCGACAAGCTTGCGAAGCTCGCCGGCCCATGGGGCGCAACGCGTGTCGGCGTAGGTGTAAACGGGAGTTCGGGGCTCCCCGCCATCGGTGGCAAGCAACAGGCTTGAGGCGAAGGTGTCGATGGCAACGGCGACAATGGCCCCCGACCGGCCATCCAGCGCCGCGAGGGCATCGTCAATCACGCCCGCCGCGGCGGCTTCCAGTTCAAGCGGGTTGAAATCGTTGCGGCCCGCGGAGTCTGTTCCGGGTGAAAATTGCCGGCGGCACTCCGGAATCGCCACCCTGTCGCCGACCGCGTCGTACACCAGGGCCCGGCACGATGATGTGCCGATGTCAACGGCCAGCACCCATGGAACGGGATGGGAGGTCATCGGGGAACACCGGCGCACAGGTCGAGAACCGCCATGCGCACCGCCAGGCCGTTGGTGACCTGGTCGATGATGGCGCTTTCGGGCCCGTCGGCGACCTCGGGGGTGAGTTCCACGCCGCGGTTGATCGGGCCGGGGGCGAGGATGAGGACGCCCTTTCGGCCGCGGGACAGCCGCTCGCGATTCATTCCATACAGATGAAAATACTCGCGTATGCTCGGGAAGAAAGCGCCCCTTTGCCTCTCGAACTGGATGCGCAGCACATTGACCACATCGCAGCGCGGCAGCACGGCGTCGAGGTCATGCGCCACCTCGACCCCCAGGTCAGCGATCTGCCGCGGCACCAGCGTCGGCGGGCCGCAGACGATGACCTTGGCGCCGAGCTTGACCAAGCCGTGAATGTTGCTTCGGGCCACCCGGCTGTGGGCGATATCGCCCAACAGGCAGACGGTGAGGCCATCGACCCTGCCGCGCCTTTGGCGGATCGTGAAGAGGTCGAGCAGGCCCTGCGTGGGATGCTCGTGGGCGCCGTCTCCGGCATTGACGACACCGGCCCTGAGGTGCTGCGACAGGAGGTGGGGAGTTCCCGGCACCGCGTGGCGGACCACCACGAGGTCGATGCCGAACGCCTCGATGTTGCGGGCCGTGTCGACGAAGCTCTCGCCCTTGGAAACGCTGGAACCGCCCGCGGCGAAGTCGATGACATCGGCGCCGAGTCGGCGGGCCGCGAGGCCGAAGCTCACCCGGGTCCGCGTGGAAGCCTCGAAGAAGAGGTTCACCACGACCCTGCCGGCCAGGCCGGTCTTGCGCGCCGAGGGGTTTCGCGCGGTTTCGAGGTAGGCCTCGGCGCGGTCGAGGATGGTGACGATCTCACCGCTGGAGAGATCCTCCAGCCCAAGCAGGTTCTTGCGGGTCCATGCCGCCATGGGAAGAGGACTCCTCGACGAAATTGGGCTTACAACACCCTAGGAATCCCGGGGGGTTCTTCAACCCGCCCGCCGCGCATGCCGCGCCGCGTGCCGCCAAGCGTGAACCCCGTCCATCATTCGACTATCATGATTTGTGAAGGCACAATGTTTTGATAATCATTTTCATCGGCCTCATCAGGTGATGCCATGCCACACGCCCGTCGATCCGCTTTCACCCTCATTGAGTTGCTTGTCGTGATCGCCATCATCGCTGTCCTGATCGGCCTGTTGGTGCCGGCGGTGCAGAAAGTGCGCGAGGCAGCGAACCGAATGTCGTGCTCCAACAACCTCAAGCAGTTGGGTCTGGCGATTCACAATTACGAGTCCACCAATGGAAAGCTTCCGCCGGCCTGTTACACCCCCATCGCTGATTACAATCCACCGGACCCGGTCGCTCCTCCCGCCAACCAACCCAACCGCAGCCTGCAGGCCCTCCTGCTGCCTTATGTCGAACAGGAATCGCTCCACAAGCTTTTCGACCAAACGCAGGACTGGCGTCAATCCGGCCAGAACCGCAACGCGGTCAACACCCCCGTGAAAATGCTGACCTGTCCCTCGGCGCCGGGGGGTGTTCGTACCCGGTCTTTCCAGTCAACCGTGGGCGGGGCGGGAACCGTCACGGGAACCGTGACCGACTATGTGACTTGCATCAGGGTTCGCAGCACCGTCAACACGGCGACCCTCATGGGCACAATTCCCAGCGGATACCAGACCTTCCTGCAACCGAATGTCCAGGCTTCGATCGCCGCCATTCTCGACGGCACCAGCAACACGGTGGCCATGGTCGAATGCGCCGGCAATCCCGATCAGTACCAGATGGGCAAAATGACAGGTTCGGGCGCCAACCCAGCCGCCGCCATCTGGGCCGACCACCGGAACGCCTTCGTGTTCGACGGATGCGATCCCGCCACGCCGGCTGGATCGCAGACCACCACAGCAACACAGCCAACCCGCACGCGGGCCCTCAACTGCACCAACAATAGTGAACCTTACCCATTTCATTCCGGAGGCATGAATGTTGTGATGGGCGATGGTTCCTGCCGTTTCGTCAAGGAAAGCATCACCATCGGCCAGTTCGTGGCCCTTTTGACTCGTGACGCGGGTGAGGCTTACTCCCCCGACTGATCCGGTGCCCAGGCCGAATCCACGCCTCCGTGTCAACCACCGCCGAAACAACCCCGCAAGGTCGCCATGCGCGCGATTTCCCTACCGCAACCTTGGGCATCGCTCGCGGTTTCAGGCCGGCTGGCTTGGCTGGGAATGTCCAGGCGTACCAGCCACCGGGGGCCCTTGGCCATCCATGCGAGGAAGGCGCCGGGAAATCCGCCGGCGGACATCCGCTGGCACCTCGGCGGCCCCCTGCCCGCCGGAGCCGTGGTGGGACTGGTCATGCTCGATGACTGCCTGTCCACGGATCTTGTTCCAGGCGGCATGCTGCCAGAAAGTCCCTACCCGGTCGAACCGGGAGGCTGGGCCTGGATGATCAGCGGGGCCAAGGAATTGGATCCCATCCCTTGCAGGGGTGGCCGGGGAATGTTCGAAGTATCCATTCGAAATTGACCGACCAGGGGAACGAAAGATGCACCGCGGATTGCTGATGCTCGCCGGCTTGCTGATCACCATGGCCGGCGGGGTCGCCATGGGTCAGGTTCCGCCGATCGACCCGGCGTTGCTGATGGTGCGTCCGGGCGACTCACCCATCATCATCTCGGCGCCGCATGGAGGAACCTTGCCTGTTCCGGGGGTTGCACCCCGCGAGGGCGTCGGGGTGAAGAAGTTCGCCACGGTTCGCGACGACGGCACCGAGGTGCTGGCACCCATGCTTGCAGAACGGCTGGAAAAACTGACCGGAAAGAAACCGCACCTGGTGGTGGCGCTATTCCAGCGCAAGTGCGTCGATGTGAACCGCCCCGCGGGCGACGCCTTCGAGTCGGACAAGGCCAAGCCTTATTACGAGGCTTATCACGCGGCGCTGGCCAAGGCGCGGGAAACCGTTACCGCCAAACATGGGCGGGGCCTTCTCATCGACATCCACGGGCAAGGCGCCGACAAGGATGCCATTTTCCGGGGAACCAACGGTTTCAAGACCGTGAACCACCTGTTCGAGAGGTCTGGAAAAGGGGCGCTTTTGGGAAAAGGCGGACTACTGGGAGAACTGGCCAAGCGTGAACGCAAGATCATTCCCGCGAATGATTCTGATGACAAGGAAGATCCGCGCTATGGGGGCGGTTTCATTGTCCAGACCTATGGAAGCAAGAGTGGTGGCACCGTCGACGCCGTTCAGCTGGAACTGGGTTCCAAGCTGAGGCGCAACCCGGGCCGGGAACAGTTCACGACCGACCTGGCGGAGTCGCTCGCCACATTCGCAGGAAACCATCTTCCGAAATCATTACCCGTGAAAGATTGACCCACCGGCATTTCCGCCTGCGCGGCCCTCGGGCGTATAATTCGTATCACCCTTGGAGCGCGCCATGCCCGATGATGCCGCGGGCCGCCTGTTGGCGGCCCTCACCCAATTGTTGCCCCCCCAGACGATTTTCCATCCCCGGGAACGGCACCCGATGAATCCGCCGCTGGTGTACACCCTCACACCGGATCATGGCGCCTTCGTTTTCATTCCCGACAACCTTCCCATCGATCAAATCCAGGGTTCGGTGATCGCCTACCTGCGGGAAATCTTCGACCCCGTTGGGGTCAGCCTCGATCATCTTTCCAACGGCCGGACCATCAAGGCGAATCCTGACCGGGCACTCCATGACACCGTCGCGACAATCAAGAATTTCAAAAGCCATCCAAGGCAGGTTGAATTCGGCATCCTGAGCGCGATCAGCGATTACCGGAACACCTTGGGGCCAATGGACGCGGACGCCGACCTATCAGACGACCCGATCAACCAACGGGTTTCGCGCATGGTGTTCAAGGACGCGCGCAACCGCCTGACAGGGGAGCAGCAGGCCGCGTTTTTCGAGATGATGGGGAAAAGCCAGCGTGTCGCGGTGCTTGGCATTGCCGGTAGCGGCAAAACCGTGCTGGCGCGGGCCCTGGCCCGGGAGTTCGCGGAGCAGGGCAAGCGGGCGCTGCTGCTGTGCCACCACGACGAGTTATCGGTGCGGAACAACGAGGAGTTGGCCCACCTCGGAGTCGACTGCTACACGCCGCACGCCCTCAGGCGCGTGTTGGGCAGCAAGATGGTGATGCCGGAAAGAAGGTCGCTGCCGGCGGCGGAATGGGCCGAATACCTAGTCAAGGTGATCGACCGGGCCGATTCCTGGGGAATGCCGATCCGTTATGACGCCATGATCGTCGACGAGGGACAGGATTTCCATTCCTGGGGCGTGCTGCAAAGGCTGATCACGCCGAAGCAGGATGGAACCCGTCCGCTTTATGTTTTTTACGATCCCCGCCAGCGTGAAGGCCCGTCATTGGAAATTCCGCATGACCTCAGGCGCCTCGACCTGCAGATCAACTGCAGGAACACCCTGAAGCTGGCAAGCCACAACTCGGCGATCATCGGAATGGAAATCCGATCAAGGCGGGGGACGCCGGAAGGCTATGAGGCGGAACGCCGGGTGGTGCCGAACTTCAACGACCTGATGAGCGAGGGATTGAGAACCATTGAGGAGTGGGTGAACAATCACCAGGCGGAACTCAAGCAAATTGCCGTGCTGGTGCACGACCCCCGATCCCTGCCATGGATCGAACTGCCCCAGGCTTTTCAAATTGGTTCGAGGCTGGTCTACCTGGTGACGGATGGAGCGGCATGGCGCGCCGGGAAGGGAATTTTCGTGGGGAAGATCAACGACTTTCGGGGGTTGGAAGCCGATTTCGTGATCCTTGTCCTGCCGAAATCACCCCGTACCGCCCGCCATTATGTCGGCGCCAGTCGGGCGCGGATCAGGCTCAAGGAACTCCAGTTGAAGGTATGAGGCCGCGCCGGGGCTTGGCCTCGCACATCAGTCGCCCATCAGCGGCCCTTGGCACCCGGGGGCGGTGGCAACGCCCCGATCACCTGATTGATTCCCGCCAATGTGCCAGGCTGCGCCGAGGGCGCCGGAGGCTTGGGCGCCGGAGCGGGCGGCTTGGGAGGTTGACCCTGCGGCGGCGGCGGCGGCGGCTGAATGGGCGCGGCCTGGGCCGGCAACGCGATGTGCGCCTGGCGCGCTTGGTCGCCTCTGGTGAGCGAGACCTCCGGACCATTGACCACGGCACCTGAATCCAAGACGGCTCTGACCTGGTAAACCCCCAGCCTCAATCCCTCGTTGACACCGAAGCGGTATTCCCCCTTGCCGTTGCTGGTGGTGGTGGCGACCACCTGCCCGGAAGCGGAGTCAACCAGTTGGATGGTTTGGCGGGCCACGCCCGATTCGCCTTTGCCAAGCTTCCCGTCCCCGTTGCGATCCCCAAACGCCACTCCGCCGATTTCAGGCCGGAAGAAAAAGACTTGGCGCTGGAGGTTCGTGGTGGTCGTGTTGGCCGCGATGATGTCGGCTAGCGAGGTCTTCTCGAGGTCTTGGAGATCCTTGCCCTTGAACGAGTTTTGGTACCAGAACCTGTCGGCATCCCGAACCCGGGTGAACTGGTCGGCAATGATCGCCCGGGCGGTGGCGCCAACGCTGCCCCCCGCGACATGCCTCTCGGCCAGAACGCCCACCCAGAGGTCGATTTTGTCCACGGATCCATAGAGTTGCCGCAGCTTCGACTGAAGCGCGGCGTCCGGAGTGACCTGGCTGAAATCCGTCAGACGGGACAGGCTATAAGCGACCCGGGTGGCGTTGTAGTCGGCCAACCCATGGTCGCGCCCGCGCTGGATATTCAGGCTGGCGAGGTCGAGTCCGCCCTGCCCCGGCGCGCCGAACAGGAAGTTCCGCAACTGATCGAACACCTTCAGGTCCACCTCCTGCGAGGGATCGGATGCCAGGTACTTGAGCACCGGGTCGATACCCAGGTTCTTGACTATCGACGGGTTGAAGAACGCCTGGGCCAGCGAGACCGGGTCGGCGATCTCGTTCCCGTTGTTGTCGAGGAACTCGATGTCGGGCCCGACAATGCTGTGGCCAAAGCGGAATCCCGCCGTCGCGAATTCATTGCTGATGGAGGGATTCACGCCGGGCTTGTATCCGGCATAGGGCTTGAGCGGATTCTGGCCCAACAGCGCCGGCAGCCACTCCTTGTAGGTGATCACCTGCACCTCGGCGATCACCCGGGCCCGCGCCCCCTGGTAAAGCTGCTCGTCGGTGAAGCCAGGGTTGGCGGTGGCCAGGCGGGTGGCCCACCGGTTGTGCTCACGCACGAACAGGGTCTGCAGGCTGGTAAGTTCGGGATTCTCCCCGACGCGCACATCCCCCGCGAGGAAGTTGCCTTGGGAATCGGTCGGCAGCAGGTTCCCGGCGCTGGTCTTGAGGAGGCCCCCTTGCATGGTCCGCAGGGATGCCGCCGTCGCGGCGTCCGACCCGTAGATCATCGACCCGTCGAGCCAGGAGGTGATGGAATTCACCTGCTGCCGCGGCAAGCTGGCGCCCGTGGCCGGGTCGAAGGTGGACCTCTTCATTGGAATCACTTGGGTGCCCGTGGCGGCGGGGTCAAACGACGGGTCGCCCGAGGGAACCGGGATGGGAAGCGACTCGGTGGTTCCGGTCTGGGTGAGGTCGAGGTCGTGGTCGATGAACTGGCCCCAGGCATACACCATCGCGCTCATGAAGCGGTCGCTGACGGTGGATTGGCCCTGCTGGTCGGCCACGGCGTTGCTGATCTCGCGGGCTCCCGGCCTGTCGGCGCCCGCCGGGGCTGAAATCCCGTCCGACTAGGCCGCCGGGGCGACACGGATGTAATCGGTACCCACCTGCCCCCACGACGGGTTGGCCAGGTTGTTGCCACTTCCGTCAATCGACCTCCACTCGGGCCCGACAATGGCGGGCACGGCCCGTTCCTCGAGCGTGTCGAGCGCCAGGCAAACCCGCCTGCGGCCGATTGCGGGCCTTTCAGCTTGAAACCATTGCGCCGGAAGGGAAAAGAACCGACGCATGGCCGTTCCCCGGATGAAGAAGTGAGGGGACGGAAAGCCCGCCCATTCGCGACCCTAGGTCAATTGGGAAATCTGTCAAACGCTCAAATGATTTGTCCGGAAACGGGTTCGGGTTTCGCTTTGAGCCTCCCGTTGAGCAAAAGACCGAGCCAGGAATCGCAAAGCGGGTACCGGTACGACGCCAGAAGCGGCAAGACGGTGAGCAGGCAGACGAGCAGGAACTTCAACGCCACGGGAACAGGCCAGTCGCAGAACAGCGCCTGCAGGGCCAGCACGATTGGCAGATGGGCGAGGTAAAGCCAGTAGGAGGCATCCGAGAGGAAACGAATGGCCGGGCTTTCGAAGTTCAGCCGGGCATGAAACAGGCCCATGAGGCCGAAGATCGTGAGCCAGGTGAAGCCGACCTGAACGGGAACATTCACGGCATGGTTGCCCAAGGTGGAAAACGCGATGGGAAGCAGGACGAAAAGCGCCAATGGCAGCGTGAGCCACCACAACCGTTCCGGCCACCATCCCTTGTTGGCCCTGAGGAAATACCGTGTTCCCAGCCAGAAGAAGGCACCATAATAGGCCAGCATGTGGGGACGGGGCAACCAGCCCATCGAGCTGTCCGGGCCGACGATGGTTTCCCAGCGGCCGGCCAGCAACTGGTAGCCCATGCACCACTGGGCGGCCGAGGAAACCGCGACCGCCATCACGAGCGAAAGCGCCAACGGCATTTTCCGGAAACCGAGCAAGTTCGTCATCGGATCAACCATCGCATAGGCCGCCAACATCCAGACAAGGAACCAGAGGAACCACAGGTGGCCGAAGGTCGCGTCGTCGAACAATCGGACCTTTCCATAAAGGGTCTCGACATGAAACTGGTCGGATGACATCCAGCGGTAATAGGAAGCCAGCCATTCGGGAACCGGATTGGCGGCTTGGCCGGCATCGGGCTTGGCCGCCTGCTCGGGTTTCCTCGCGAACATGGAACGAATGCCATCCCCCAGCAGGCGCGCGCCCAGGAAGGTCCGCACATCCTGCCTGCCTTTCTGGATGGCGGCCCAGTCGATCTCGGTCTTGCCCATGGAAAAGCGGTAGACCAGCCTCGTGATGTTCTCGTCGGCGAAGGTGGCGGCCAGGGGATTGATTCCCATGGTGTTGGCGCGGGCTGAATCGGCACCCTTGGAGACCAAGAGTTTCGCCATTTCGGATCGGCCGGCCAGCGCCGCGGCGTGAAGCGGCGTGTTGCCGTCGGGCGTGGCACCGTTGGGATCCGCGCCCCGTTCCAGCAGCAGGCGGGCCGCCTCGTCGTTGCCCGTCATCACGGCCCAGGCCAGCGGGCGCATCTTGAGCCGGGTCTCGGGTTGTTCGATGTCGGCACCGGCATCCAGAAGCGGTGCGATGCGTTCGTTCTCCTTGCGAACCACGGCGCCGGTGAGGGGCGTGCCGGGGTGTCGCATGTTCCAACCCATGGCCCAATCGCCCACCTTGACATTGAGCTGGACGATCGTGGCCAGGCCCAGCAGGCAAGGCACAAGGATACGCGAGGCCCGGTTCCTGAGCATCGCCCAAAGGCCCCTGCGCGAGACCAGCAGCGCGGTGAAATACCCGCTCACGAGGAAGAACAACGGCATGCGGAAGCCATGCGCGGCGGAGAAAAACCAGTAAAAGAAATCGGCCTGGCGCGAATCGACCACCAGCCATGGCTTTCCCGAATAGGCCAGCGCGGCATGAAGCCCGATTCCCAGGAGCATGGCGAAGGCGCGGAGCGCGTCGATGTCGTGCCGCCTGTCGGCCTTGAGGCGCGGCAGCAGGACGGTGGGTTCCATGACCTGATCCCTGAGGGTCTTCCAATCCAGTACCCGGAAGGCGCGGGCGGGGTTTCACTACCCGGCCTTCAGCGGATGATGGCCGAGATGTCGGCGAGATAAACCTGACGGCCGCCCTCATGCGGCGAATCAAACACCACCTTGGCGCCGTCGCGGCTGGCGCAGGGATGGTTGTCGCAGCGCCATTCACCCCGATAGGCGGGCGGCGAGCGGAAATGGCCGATGGCAACCTTGCGCGCCGAGGGAATGTGGTACAGGTACGGGTGCTGGAGGGCATCCTTGTCGGGATAGGTGTCGTTGAGCACCCACTGGTTGCCAGTGCCTGGGACATAGGTGTTGTGGCCGTTCTGCGTCATCACATCCTTGCCAACCGCCTCGACGGAGTCGGAACGATCCTTGTAAAGATAAAACCGGTCGCCATGGGAGGGATGCCAGGCCCAGGCGAACACATGGTTGTCGTCGCGCCAGACAAAATGCGAGGTTCCGCCGTGGGGATCCATCACATGGAGGCCCGTGCCATCGGTGTTCATGGTGAGGGCGCGGGTGCGGAAGGCGGCCTTGTCGCCGGGAGTGCGCCAGCGATGCAGGAAAAAGAGCCTTGTGCCCGAGGGATTGCACAAGAGGTGGTTGAACCAGTGCTTCGAGTTGACGCGGAAGGCGGAATCGGGACGGCCGGTGAACTCGATTTTGGCGGCCTGGGCGAAGGAAAAGATGAGCCGGTTTTGGCCGGTGGCCATGTCAAGGCGCCAGATGCCGGCATCGTCGGGAGCCAGGACATCCTTGGCGGGGTCGGGCACGCCGGCGTAGCCGTAGCCGGGACGGGTGTCGTTGAGCCGGCGGAAATCGGGGGCGAAACCGGTCTTTCCGTCGGGCGAAAGGCAGTAAAAGGGATGGGGGAGGGTCCGTTTCCGTCCCGATTTCACATCGAGGATATGGCAGACAAAGCGGCCGTCCTTCCTGTCGTTCCAAGCGACCTCGGAAGCCGACCCGGGAACCCACTGGAGCATGCAACCCTGCTGCCAGTTCCAGGCGTGGGAGCCGCCGAGGTCGGTCCACCTGTCGTTGTCGGAAGTGTCGACCATGCCAACCCGGATGGAGTCTTCAGCCGTCGGAGAGCGTCCTTCAAAGGCGACCTCGTTGGCCAACACGAGACGGTTGCCCGGATCAAACAGCAGTTTGTCGTAGTAGCCGCGCCAGTGGAACTTCGGGCCGCGGGTGATGGCGCGGACGGGCGGCAGCGGCGCATCGGCGGCGGAAGCGAGGCCGGCGCACCCGGCGGCCAAGGACCAATGGAAGGCGCGACGGTTCATGGCGGGCACATCCTGTTGATGCCGGGGAATCAGCCCACCGTCACGAGAGGGGCGCCCAAGACGGCTGGAATCGGTTCGATGCCCAGGCCCGGAGCCACGCTCGAACGCATCCGGCCATTCTCGCGCCGGGGCGCGCCCGTGGCGGTGGAGACGGTGACATAGCTGTTGAAATCGGTGGAGCTGAAAAGCAGTTCGGGCGGGGTGCTGTGGGCCAAGTGGCTGATGGCGGCGGTGACAATGTCGCCTCCCCAGGAATCCTCGATGGTCATCGCCACTCCCAGGCTCGCGCACAGGTCGCGCGCCTGCCGGGCCTTCGTGATCCCTCCAAGCTTGCTGATCTTGATGTTGACGATGTCCATGGCCCGGTCGGCGTGTCCCCGCAGCAGCACATCCACCGAGTCGATGTTCTCGTCGAGCACGAACGGGTGGTCGCAATGCCGGCGAACCGTGAGGCATTCCTCATAGGTGCGGCACGGTTGCTCAATGTAAACATCGAGGTCGCGGACGCCACGCGTCACCCTGAGCGCGTCGTGCATGAGCCAGCCGGTGTTGGCGTCGGCAACCAGGACATCGCTCCCCTGGAGACAGGCCCTGACAGCCCTGATCCGCTCGATGTCGGTGTCGGCATGGCCGCCCACCTTGAGCTGGAACTTCGTGTAGCCCTCGGCGCGGTAGCCGGCCACCTTGGCGGCCATTCGCTCGGGTGATTCCTGGGATATGGCCCGGTAGAGGGCGTAGTCATCGCCGTACCGGCCGCCGAGCAACACGGCGACAGGCAGGCCCGCGGCCTTGCCGAGGATGTCCCAGCAGGCCATGTCGATGGCCGACTTCACATAGGGATGGCCCTGAAGGGCGGCGTCCATGCGGCGGTTCAGCCGGGCAAGCTGTGTGGGATCCTCGCCCAGAAGGTGGGGCCCCAGTTCCGCGATGCCGGCGCGCGCGCCGGCGGCATAGGCGGGCAGGTAGAACGGGCCCAGCGGGCAGACCTCGCCCCAGCCGGTGATGCCGGTGTCGGTGTCGACGCGCACGATGGTGCTGTCGAACACGGTGACCGACTTGCCTCCCGACCACTTGTAGTCGCCCTCGACCAGGGGCAGGTCGACCTTGTGGGCTCGGATGGAAACGATCTTCACGGCCAATCTCCCGGGATGCGGCTGCCGCCGCACGGGAGATTCTAGGGGAAGCGCGCGGGGGCGATCAGGCCTCGATGTGGCGCATCACGGCGATGGCGCATTCGTCGGCGGGCCGGGCGCTGGTGTCGATGACGACCTCGGCGTTCTCGGGAGCCTCGTAGGGGCTGTCGATGCCGGTGAAGTTCTTCAGCTCGCCGCGGCGCGCCTTGGCGTAGAGGCCCTTCACATCCCGGCGCTCGCACTCCTCCAGCGGCGTGCTGACATGCACCTCGACGAACTCCCCCGGCTGGAAGAGGCCGCGCGCGGCGCTGCGCTCCGACCGGTAGGGCGAGATGAAGCTCACGATGACGATGAGGCCGGCGTCCACCATGAGCCTGGCGACCTCGGCGACGCGCCTGAGGTTCTCGACCCGGTCGGCCTCGCTGAACCCGAGGTCGCGGTTGAGCCCGTGGCGGATGTTGTCGCCGTCGAGCATGACGGTGTGCCGGCCGGCGGCGTGGAGACGCTTCTCGAGCATGTTGGCCACCGTCGACTTGCCCGATCCGGAAAGACCCGTGAACCAGACGCAGCGCGGCTTCTGGTGCTTGATCGCCGCGCGCTGCTCCTTGCCCACCTCAAGCGCCTGCCAGTGGATGTTCCCCGCCCTCCTGAGGGCGAAGTCGACCAGGCCGGCGCCCAGGGTCGCGAAGGTGAGCTTGTCGATGAGGATGAATCCGCCCAGGGACCGGTTGGTGGCATACGGCTCGAACGCCACCGGCTGGCTCGTGGAAAGCGTGACCACGGCGATCTCGTTGAGGTTGAGCACCTTCGCCGCCAGGCGGGCGCCGGTGTTCACATCCTCGCGGTGCTTGATCTCCATCACCGTCGCGGTGACTTCCTTGGCGTGGATCTTCATCAGGTACGGCCGGCCGGGCACCAGCGGTTCCTCGGCCATCCACAGGATCCGCGCCTGGAATTGGTCGGCGGCCTCGGGGGGATCGCCGGCGGCGACGATCAGGTCGCCCCGGCTCACATCGACCTCGTCGGCCAGCGTCAGGGTGATGGACGCGCCTTCGGAGGCCTCGGGCAGGCTATCCTCGAAAAAATCGATCGACTTCACCGTGGTGGCGCGACCCGAGGGGAGAACCCGCACGGCGTCGCCTGGCCTGACCGTGCCCTCGGCGATTCGCCCGCAGAAACCGCGGTAATCGAGGTTCGGCCGGTTCACATACTGCACCGGCAGGCGGAACGACCGCCGGGCGGCGGAATGTCCCACATCCACCGTGTCGAGATGCTCGAACAGCGTGGGGCCCCGGTACCACGGCATGTTGGCGCTCGGCTTCATCACATTGTCGCCAAACACGGCGGCCAGCGGGATGGCGACGAGCGTGGATAGGCCGGCATCCCTGGAGAACTCGCGGTAATCCGACTCGATTTTCCTGAACACCGCCTCGTCATGGCCGACAAGGTCCATCTTGTTCACCGCGAGCACGACATGGCGGATCCCCATCATCGTCACGATGCGGTGGTGCCTGCGGGTCTGCGGCAGGATTCCCTTGCGCGCGTCGATGAGCAGGATGGCCAGTTGCGCCGTCGAGGCGCCCGTGGCCATGTTGCGGGTGTATTGTTCGTGGCCGGGGGTGTCGGCGACGATGTAACGGCGCCGGTCGGTCGCGAAGAACCGGTAGGCGACATCGATGGTGATTCCCTGCTCGCGCTCCGCCTCGAGGCCGTCGACCAACAGGGCGAAGTCGATCTTCTCGCCCTGGGTACCGTAGCGCTTGGAGTCGTTCTCAAGCGCCTTGAGCTGGTCGGCGAAGATGCACTTCGACTCATAAAGCAGCCGGCCGATCAGCGTGCTCTTGCCGTCGTCGACGCTGCCGCAGGTGATGAAGCGCAGCGTCAGCTTGCCCCGCTGCTCCTCGAGGTAATCGACGATGTTCCGGGCGTGCAGTTCCGCCATCAGAAGTATCCTTCCTGCTTCTTCTTTTCCATCGAGCCGGGCTGGTCGCTGTCGATGAGCCTGCCCTCGCGCTCGGAACTGACGGTGTTGAATGTCTCGGCGATGATCTCCTCCATGGTGGTCGCCGGGCTGTCGAAGGCGGCGGTGAGCGGATAGCAGCCGAGGGTGCGGAACCGCACCATGCGCATCTCGGGCTTTTCGCCGGGCTCGAGCGGCATGCGGTCGTCGTCCACCATGATGAGCATGCCGCCGCGCCTTACCACGGGCCGCATGGCGGCGAAGTAAAGCGGCACGATCGGGATCTTCTCCACATGCAGGTACTGCCAGATGTCGAGTTCCGTCCAGTTGGAGATCGGGAAAACGCGGATCGACTCGTCGGGCCTGACGCGCGTGTTGTACAGGTTCCAAAGCTCGGGCCGCTGGCTCTTGGGGTCCCAGCGGTGCCCGGCGGACCGGAACGAGAAGATGCGCTCCTTGGCGCGCGACTTCTCCTCGTCGCGGCGGGCTCCCCCGAAGACCACATCGAACTGGTGCATGTCGAGGGCCTGGCGGAGGGCCTGGGTCTTCATGACATCGGTGTGGTAGTTCGAACCGTGCGTGAACGGGTTGACCCCCTGCCTGAGTCCCTCGGGGTTGGTGTGCACAAGCAGCTTCATGCCCGATTCCCGCACCATGCGCGCGCGGTGGGCGTACATGTCGCGGAACTTCCATGTGGTGTCGATGTGCAGGAGCGGAAACGGCGGCGGGGAAGGATGAAACGCCTTGCGCGCCAGGTGGAGCATCACGGAGGAGTCCTTGCCGATCGAGTACATCATGACAGGGTTGCGGGCGCCCGCCACGGCCTCGCGGATGATCTCGATCGCCTCGGCCTCGAGTTGTTGGTAATGGTTCATGGCTTGTGGATCAGGCTGATGATGCTCGCGACACTCCGGTGGGATTCTATCGGATGCCTGAGCGGCCTGCTTTCATCCACCGTGTACCGGTTACGACGCCCATCCTTCTCCTTGGAAATGTAGCCTTCCTGCTCAAGGTCGGCGATGATGCGCTGCACCGCCCGCTCGGTGATCCCGATGCGATTGGCGATGTCACGCATGACCGATTCCGGGTCGCGGGCCAGCAAGAGCAGAACATGGGCATGATTGCTGAGGAAAGTCCATGTCGACTTGGCTGCCGCCGGCTTTTCCCCGGTCGACAAGCTGCCCGGAGTCACCCTGGGTCGCCTTGGCATCACGCGCTCTCCCACCCCGATCCCGGCCTGAAGACATGAATCGCCCCGCCTTCGGGATCGAGTGAGGATAAACGAATCCAGCCGTTGGCCACCAGTTGAGTTGCGATCGGAACCGCGCCGATGACCCGGTCGATCTTTTCCGGGGCGGCCTCGACAACGACATGGAGCCTCAAAGGCTCATGGAACCAGGTGCCGTCGGGTTCATGAACCGACTGCATGGGCAGGCCCGGCCGGAGGTCTCCGCCGTTGCCCTCCACCACCCCGATCGTGCCGACCCGGTTGTGGATCGTCTTGTCGCCCGAACCGAAAAACCGGTTGTTGACGGTGGAGGCGAAATACTGCCAGTTGATCCACGAAGCCACCACGGCGGGCGCGGAAAGGATGAGGGAAAGGGTCGCTCCCTCAGGATCAAGGTTTGAGTCGTATTCGTGCAGGAACGACCGGCCGGCCAGGTCGAGACCCCGGGTCCGCGACCTGCGCGCCGCGATGAACGAGGCGTTCCGCGCCAGGGCCCATTCAGGCCTGGTTTCGCCCCAGTCGGCCGACCGGCGCGAAAGCAGGTCCATCAGGCGGGGCTGTTTCTCCATTCCCGGACCCAGTTCGGCGGCGCGTTCCCGCCGGCACCTCGCGGATGCGTCGAAAAGCTTCGACTTGAGCGATGCCAGTTCGGAGGCGTGGGCAAAAGGCACAAGGCCGGCGTCCAGGATGGTCACTTCGTCGGTGGAGGTGTGGTGGACTCCGGGCACGAAAACGGTTTCAGGCGGGATAGGGCGACCCGACCCGGCCAATCCGGAGCGGACATCGGGATCGTTCAGGATGGCGCAAGCCACTCGGGCGTTGATGCCGCCGCCATGACCTCCGCAGGCCCCGCAATCAAGGCCGGCGGCATGGGGATTGTTCGCGCTGGCCCCCTCGTGCCCGCACAGCAGAACAAGGCGGGGAAACCGGTCGCCGATGCCCAGGTTGGCAAGAATTCCCTTGGCGATGGCCAGCCTTGAAGCGGCGGTCAACTGGTCGCACGCCGCCTTGCCCAATGAAACGGAATTGTCCGGATTCGAGGCGGGACGGTTCCAGCCTAGCGCGTTGCGCGTCATGGAAATCGCGTAGGAAAGGCCAAACCATTCCATGAACGCGAACGCCGAGGCGGGGGCCGCCTTGAAGCCTTTCAGTGAAGGCGCCCGGGATAAGCCGGCCGGGGCGGCACTGACCAAAACGGAAGGCTTCAGCAGCGCTGGGCAACGGGAGGATGCCGAGCCGTCCCCCCCAGTTCCAACGGCACGCCAAAAAACCCCGCGAAGCCCGAGGTGCGCACATCCGGGTTGGCCCGCTCGAGGTGCCGCCTCAACCGCTCCGACCGAACATCGATGCAGAACACGGCCAGCGCCGAGCCGGCGGCCGGGGAAGGCGCCGGCGCCAGGCGCAAGGTTTCAAACAGCCGGCGGGAATGCGCTTCCTCGAGCGCCTCCTGGAACACGAGCAAAGTGGACTCATCCTCCACGCCAGACTCAATCTCGGCGGGCCATTCCTCGAATTTCCGGCCCGACAGCAGGGCCACCGCGGCATCAAGGACCACCCTGATGGCCACGATGCCCGGTAGTTCCCCGGTGCCTGAAGGCTCGGCGAGCCATGACCGGCCGCGGAAATGGCTGGCCCAACCGTACAATCCGGCCGTCAGCCGCGTGAGGTATTGCCGCGCCCTCTCGGCGGGAATTTCCAGCCGCTCAAGCAGCTTGGAGATCACCGCGACAGGCTCGTTCGGAAGCGACGAGGCCCAGGCGCGGAAACCGCGAAGGCCCCTGATCTCGAAGGAAAGGTCGTGCCGGCACGACTCGAGCCATTCGCCGAACAGGATGGAACGAGCCTCCTGCCGCACGGCCTGGTCGGCGCACCACCGGGCGGCGGACCGCATCAGGAACGAATCCCAGTCCGTTCCATGGGCGCGATCGATCCTTTCCGCGAATGTGGCCCACAGGGTCCTCCATCGCAAGGGTGGCGACACCTTTCCCTTGAGCATCTCGGCAAGGCGCCCGGCATCCATCCCCGCTCGTCGGGCAGGCCCTTCGAGGTAGGCAAGCGAGAAATCGCCCTGGCGCCACTTTTGCTGGTAATGCGCGATGCCCGGCAGGAATGAGGCGCCCAGCCCGTCGTTCACCATCCTCGAGGCCTCGAGGATCCCGGCATGCGACAGTCCGTGGAACGGGTTGACCGCGACGAAGTTCGGCAGGTCCCACAGCGGGGGAATCATGCGGGAGATCCATTCGACATGCCGGCCGACGGCCGACTCTCCCGCGTGCCGGGTGACTGTTCCGGTTGTCTCAAGCATGGGCATTTCCCCTTTCGCGGGCCGACACGGACCAAACCCCGGCGACCCACATGTCGGCGATGGTTCCCAGGTAAAAACCGTTGAGAGCATGAACGCGCAGCGCCGTCGCGGCGGAGGAATCGCCGGACATCGGCATCAGGGCGTGGATGACGGTGAGCAAGGCCAGGGCCGCCACCGGAATGACCGCCGCGAGAGTGGCCGCGATGCCACCGGGATGCGGATAACCCTCGGGCAGGGGGTTCCAGAGGAACTTGGCGGCCGCGTACAAGGTGGCGGCCAGAACTGAAGCGGCCAAGGTCCCCATGAGGCACCAAGCCCCCCTTGCCAGCCGGGAACCGGTCGATCGGACCGCCGAGGCCACCCAGTACTGCCCCAGGGCGAGGGCCGCCACCCAGCACATCGCCAACTCCCCGGCGGATTCCCACGGGGAGCATCCCGCCCACCAGCACGCCGCCGCGAGCGCGGGGAACGAGGCGGCCGAGCCGATGAGCCAGGCCAACAATTCGGCGGCGGGAGCGGCCGGGCGGGATTCCACTGGTGATCCGATTTCGCCCGCCGAAAGGAACCGGTAGGCCTTGTAGCAACCATGGCCCAGCATGTGGAGCACGGCGGCGTGGAAAACTCCAAGCCCGCACTGCACCATCATGAAGCCCATCTGGGCGACGGTGGACCACGCGAGTTGGCGCTTCACCTTCGGCTGGGCCCACATCGACAGGGTTCCGATGAGGAAGGTGAGCGTGCCGATGGCGCTGAGTACCAGCATGGCCGATGGGGCCAGCATCAGGGCCGGGGCGAAACGCCACAGCAGCACCCCGCCGGCATTGATGATGCCGGCGTGCATGAGCGCCGAAACCGGCGTGGGCGCCTCCATGGTTTCTGGCAACCATGTGTGGAAGGGAAACTGGGCCGATTTCGCCAGGGCCGCCGCCACCACCAGCATCGCGACCAGCCCGACATCGGCGGAGGGGCCCACCGAGGCGAGGAGGTCGCGGAATTCCACGAGGTCGAGCGTGCCGTAACCGCGCCAGATGAGCCAGATGGCCGCCAGCAGGGCGAGGTCTCCCAATCGGCTGATGAGGAATTTCTTGCGGGCGGGAGGCAGGGCTTCGGGCCGGTCCTTTCGGAAGGTGAGGAGGCCGTGCAGGCACAGGCTGGTCGCCAGCCAGGCGAGAAACAACAGCGGCAGCCAGGTGGAACAGACCATGAGGTAGGCCGAGATGATGGCGCAGGACATCAGTCGGATGAACCGGCCCTTTTCCGGGTGGCCGTCGAGGTGGCGGTCGGAATATCGGAGGCAGACAAGGCCCACGAGCGCGACCAGGAATCCCATGGCCGAACCGAAACGATCGAACATGAGCCCCGCGAAGGAAACGGGCGCGGGCGCGATCACCTGGATGGCGAGTTCCACGGCGGAGCCGGCAAGAAGCAGGGCCACGGGGATTTGGAACCATCCGGCGGCATCGGTGATGGAGAAGTTTTTGTAACGCATCATGATTCCCTATTTTTTATTTACGAAATATATGTCGTGTAAATATTGTCGGCACCGCCTCCGGTGTCAATGAGTTTTTCAAGAAAATTTCCGGAAATCATTGTCGTATGATGAATGGGAATCGGGCCGGAAAGGACAAAACTCTCGCCAAGGAAACGGTCAGGCCAGCGCGCCGGGAACCAGTTTCCAGCTTTGCGCGACGCCGGTGAGGCGTTCCTGCCGGCCGTTGAACTCGAACTGAAGTTCGTCGGGGTTGAGGCAAGCTAGTCTGCTACAGCAGGTGTTTGGGCCTCAGGCGGTCCCGGACGGCCTCAACAAGATGACGCGGCTCAGCCACCATCGGCACTCGGTAACGGGCGCACACCACCTCGACATTGCCCCGTCGCCAGTACCCGGAGGGGCAGCACACGACCAGCTTGCCGCTCCCGGCCAGGAGCCCCAATTCCAGCAGTGTGATCGGTGCCCGTGTATCAGGCGCGAAGTACATGGGCACGACCGACGCCCGCTCCAGCCCGTCCAGTTCCCATTCGACCTGACCGCGGAAGACGGGGTTGTCGATGGACTGCTCCCATGTGGCGTCCCACCCATCCCTTCGAGGGTTCAGGATGGCGATTTGCATGTCCGCCAGCGAACGCTCAAAAGCGGCCTGCCAGTCATCGGCCACGCCCAACTCGATTGACCCGGCCAGAAACACAGACTGCTCGCCGTCGGCCAGAGTGATTGACATCGGTGGTTTCAATATTCGAGCCATCTGATTGACTTCTTCCGCCCGGAAAGGACAAAACTCTCGCCAAGGAAGCGATCAGGCCAGCGCGCCGGGAATCAGTTTCCAGCTTTGCGCGACGCCGGTGAGGCGTTCCTGCCGGCCGTTGAACTCGAACTGAAGTTCGTCGGGGTTGAGGCCCAGCGCCGTCAGGATGGTGGCGTGCAGGTTCTTGACTGGCTGGACATCGCCAATGGCGCGCAGGCCGATCTCGTCGGTGGACCCGATGATGCCCGGCCTCACGCCTCCACCGGCCATCCAGATCGTGAAACCGTAGGGGTTGTGGTTGCGGCCCTTGTTGCCCTGCATCATCGGCGTGCGGCCGAATTCGCCGGCCCACACCACGAGCGTGTCGTCGAGCATGCCCCTCTGTTCGAGGTCGGCCAGCAGGGCGGCGGTCGGTTGGTCGACCTGGGCGCAATTGCGACGATGGTAATCCTCGTTGTTGTCGTGGGCGTCCCAGCCCAGCTTGTCGACGGCGTTGTAGACCTGGACGAACCTGACGCCCTTTTCGAGCAAGCGCCGGCCCTGAAGCAGCATGCGGCCGTAAAGGGCCTTGTCCTTGTTCGCATCATGCAGGCCGTAGGCCGCCTGGGTGGCCATGGTCTCCCGGGAGACCTCGCCGACATCCAGGGCCTCCGACTGCATGCGGTAGGCCAGTTCATACGAGGCGATGCGGCCCTCGAGTTCCGCCGAACCCGGACGGGCCGAGGAGTGCCGGGCGTTGAGTTGCTGGATCAGGTCGATGGTGTCGCGCTGGGACGCCGCCATGGCCGTGGGAGGCTCGAGGTTGAGCACGGGAGGGCCCTCGTGGCGGAAATGGGTGCCCTGGTGCGGGGCGGGCAGGAAGGCGTTGCTCCAGTTCGCGGAACCGCCGAGTCCTCCGACCTTGAAGAGGAGGACGAATCCGGGAAGGTTGCGGTTGGGGGTGCCGAGGCCGTAGGTGACCCATGAACCGAGGCTGGGCTTGCCGCCCAAAATGGCGCCGGTGTTCATGAGGTAGGTGGCCGGGGCGTGGTTGGAACTCTCGCTCACCATGGAGCGAACCTGGCACAACTTGTCGACATGGGCCGCCGTGCGGGGGAGCAGGTCGGACACCCAGGCGCCCGAGTTCCCGTGGCGGGCCCATTTCCAGGGACCGGCCATGACCTGGTCCTTGCAATGGCTGAAAACGCCGCCGACGCGGTCGGGGTTCTTGCGCAGGGAGGCCGGCACCGGCTTGCCATCGAGATTTTGGAGATCAGGCTTGTAGTCGAACAGGTCGAATGTCGAGGGGCCGCCGTACTGGAACAGGAAGATGACCCTCTTGGCGCGCGCGGGCAGGCGGGGCGCCGAGGCGGCGAGGGATTCGCCCGCCGGGCGGGCCTCGGCGGCCATCATGGCTCCCAAGGCCACGGAGGCGAAACCGGCGCCTGAGGATTCCAGGGCTTGGCGGCGCGAGGGATGGCGCATGGAAAGGCTCCAAGGGTCAATCGACATGGATGAACTCGTTGGAATTGACGACGGCCCGGCAAGCCTGCACGAACGCCGCCTGGTCTCCGCCACGCTTGGAAAGCCACGCGAGCACCAGATCCCGTTCCTCGCGTTCGGGCACCCGGGCCAGCGCCAGCTTGAACAGGGCGTCGACTTTCCCTTCACCGGTTGCCGAGGCGGCCTGGGCGCGCGCGGCCAAGGCGGCGGCGTAGCGGGCGGACTCGGGACTGTTGAGAAGCGTGAGGGCCTGCGGCGCCACGATGGTGGTGTCGCGGCGGGCGCAGGAAACCGACGGATCGGGAAGGTCGAACGCCTGGAGGAACGGGATCGGCAGGCACCGCTTGCGGATCAGGTACACGCTCCGGACATCGACCTTGTCCTCGGGGTCGGGATACCAGCCCTGCATGCGCCCGCCGTCGCCTCCCTTCTCGGCCTCCAGGATGGCGGGCTGGGCCTTGAGAAGATCCTCGGGAACGGATGGCCAGACGGGCTTGCCTCCTTCAAACGGCTTGAGAAGCCCCGAGGCGGCCAGCAGGTAATCCCGGATCGACTCGGCGTCGAGCCGGCGCGGATTCTGCCGCCAGAGCAGCCGGTTTTCAGGGTCGGGGGGTGGGGCGCCGGACTTCGCTGTGGAAGAACGCTTGTAAGCCTCCGATGTCACGATGAGGCGGTGAATCGCCTTGAGCGACCAGCCCCGGGCCACCACCTCGCCGGCCAGCCAGTCGAGCAGTTCGGGGTGGGTGGGCCTGGCGCCGCTTTGGCCGAAGTCGTTGGCCGTGGCGACAAGCCCGGTGCCGAAGTGCTGCTGCCATAGCCTGTTGGCCAGGACCCTTGCCGTCCAGGGATTCGACGGCGAGGTGATCCAAGCCGCGAGCGCCGAGCGCCTGCCCGAGGTTCCCGGCCTTGGGCGGGCAACCTCGGCGGGCCCGGGAACCAACACGGAAACAAACCCGGGGGCGACCTCCTCCTTCGGGGCGTCGTGGGCGCCTTGGTCGAGCCGATGCGTCGCGGGAACCGACTCCCCCGAATCGGTGGCGCCCATGGCGACGGCGGGCTTGCGCTTTTCAGCGGCGAGCTTGTCGATTCGCGATTGGATTTCGGCCCTTTCGCTTTTCTTTTCCTTGGGGAGCGCGGCCATGGCCTTCCTGGCCTCGGCGACGCGGGTGTCGATCGCGGCGTTATGGTCGCGGATGTGGCCCGCCGACGGCCCGACCTCAATCGACAGGTCGTCGCGCGGGGTGACGCCCGCGAAGAACGCCCGGAGGCGGTAATGGTCGGCCTGGGAAAGCGGGTCGTACTTGTGGTCGTGGCATTGGCAGCACGACATCGTCAGGCCGAGGAACGCGGAGGCCGTGGTGTTCGTGAGGTCCGCCATCTGTTCGGCGCGCAACCGCTTCTCCTCCTGGAAAATCGCGGCGGTGCTGTCGTGCTGGCCCAGGCGGAGGTAGCCTGTCGCGACCAGCGCGTCGGCCTCGGCGGGCGAACGGGGCGCGCCGTTGACCATTTCGTCGCCCGCCAACTGCTCGCGCGCGAACAGGTCGAACGGCTTGTCGGCGTTGAACGACCGGATGACATAGTCGCGGTACCGCCAGGCGAGCGGACGGAACTCGTCGCGTTCGTAGCCGTTGGTGTCGGCATACCGGACAACATCGAGCCACAACCGCGCCTGGCGCTCGCCGTAGGCCGGGGAGGCCAGGAGCCTGTCAACCAGCCTTTCGTACGCGTCGGGCCGATTGTCGGCGAGGAAGGCATCCGCCTCGGCCGGACTTGGAGGCAGGCCGGTGAGGTCGGCATGCAGTCGGCGCAGCAAGGTTCGGCGGTCCGCCCGGGGCAACGGGAGGATTCCCTTGGCGGCAAGGCGCGCCCCGATGAACGCGTCGACAGGATGCGGGTGGCCCGGAGGCGGAGCGACCTTGGCGGGTGCACGCAGCGACCAGAGGTCGAGCCTTTCGCCGCCGAAAAGCTTCCTGATGGGGTTCCGTGGATCGGTGAGCGCGTCACCCACCGGGCGCGCGTCGGCAACGGCCTGTGCCGATGGGGCGTAGGCGTCGAGGCTCGCGACGGTGGCGCCCAGAAGGATGGCGTCGAAGTGCGCCTCCTCGCCGCCATCGCAGGTCGGGGCGATGCCGGTGATGACGCAATCCCCCAAGGCCTTCCACAGGTCGATGGTGACCGGGGTCCATTCGGAGGGGGCGGCGGCGGCGACCTGAACCGAGGCCCAGCCTGTCGTGTTGGGCCCCGCGTGGAATCGGCCCTTGGCCGACTTGGCATCGGGCCATTTGCCGGAAAGCGCCAGTTCGATCATGATGCCGCCCGGCCCCCGTTTCCTCCACGCCAGACGGAGGTGGCGGTATTGGCCGGCCGACGGGTTTTCGCGGATCTCATGGCTCCAGCCGGGAATGGATGGCGATTCGCGCTGGAGCGGAGCCACCGCCAGGGCCGCGGCGCCGGAGAACGGCTTGTCGCGCACGAGCCGGGCGGCTCCCTTGCCTCCCGTCAGCAGCCCGGGAAATCCCGGGTCATCGTCGAAAAGGGCCAACGCGGGTGAGGCGGGCCAGGCGGCGCCGGCGCGAACCCACCTCGACAAGACGGATATCTCACGGTCGGAAAGACGATTCTTGGGAGGCATCAGCCGGGCCGGATCGGCGGAGGTGATCGACCGCGCCAGCGCTCCCGAGGCGACCGGATTTCCGGAATCGCCGCCTCGTGAAATGGCCAGGGCCGAATCGAGGCGCAATCCTCCCGATTGCTTCGCGGGGCCATGGCACGACCAGCACCGGGCCTCGAGAAGCGCCACGGCTTCCTTGGCCAACGCGAATGCATCGTCACCGGCATTGGGAACCAGCATCAGGGCCAGGAGCGGTATCAAGGCCTGTCACTCCGGAAGTTTGCCCGGGATGGACACGGGGATTCGGCCACGAAACATCACTGATTCCGGCCCGCCACCGCGGTATCGCCTTATGTCTTAATCTTTCTCATTATTTGCGGTGACGGCCCGCATGGTCAAGAACGATGAGCGTTCAGCCTCAGCGTTCCCTGGAGTCGAAGGATATCTTCGCATCCTTGGGTACCACGAAGAAATTCGCGGCGATGCGCGCCCTCATTCCCCGGATAAGGGCGCCAACGGGCGCCTTCACGAAAAAGACGATCCTCGTTTCCCCGTTCGCCTTGCTCGTTTCATGTTGCAGCATTCCTTCGGGAGGACCCGCCGTGGTCCAACTCACCAGAACGATCGTTTCACGGGCAAAATCCACACCCTTGATGAGTTTTTCAACCGAATCCTTTCCCGCCAGGGCCTCGACGGCCTTGGCGTCAGTCAACCGCGTCACCTTGCCTTGGCCGCCATGACGAATGAAGAAATCCGGTTCGGTTGGTGAGTAAGCCAAGGGGCGCGCCACCTGCGGGGCGGAGTCGGCGCCCAACGCCGGCGGCACCGCGGCCAAAGCCACCAAGCCCCAAACCCATGAAAGCCGCCCGGGCATCTTCGACTCCTTGCCGTGTCGCCGGCACTTGGCGCCATCCATCCAACCGGCCCCCATGAAACCAAAGGGCCGTGCGAGTTCACGGGTTCGGGATGATTTCCGGCGTTGCCGGCTTGGGTAACTCCAACTCCTTGGGAAGGTCCGGCAACAGCTTTTCACGAAGACCCGGGTTCTTGGATATGCCCGCCCCGTCAGCGAACTTCCATGTCTTGCCCATGTCCGACGAAACACCCAGGAGGAACGACTTGGACCTGATCAGGCCCTTGGGAAACTTCATTTCCATCGCGGTCGGCACCACGACGAAGGTTTTCTTGTCCTTTTCAACAAAGGCGCCCGGTTCACCGATGGTGTACGACCGGAATTCAAATCCCCTTTCCTTGATTTGCTCCATGCCCTTGCGGATGAATTCAACCATCTTTTCCTTGCCGCCCAATTCCGCGACGATGGCGTCGACGCTCATGTCGGCCACCTTGGAATAATCGCCCTTCATCGTTGCATCGCGGACTTCCCCCGCCTGCTTGACAACGCTCGCCGAGCGTTCCTGCGCCAGCGCGGACAACCCGATCAGCGCCGTCACCAGGATGGCCATCGCGCGAGTTTTCATGGGCGGGTGTCCTTCTCGTCGGAAAAACAGGTTCCACCGGGCACCGTTGCCCGGAAGTCCCCGGCTATCGCCTATGGTAATATCTGATGGATTCTTTTCCATCGGGCCCCGTGCGTGTGAAAGTCCATTTCGCGCCGCCGTTGGAACCATACCGCAACCGGTGCTCCGCTCCATCCAGCCTGTAGGCAAGCGAACATTCGCCGGCGGCGGGGTCTCCGCTGAATCCGGTGATGACGGCGCCATGCAATGGCCTTCCCGGCGGGCGAAGCGGACTGTCACGGGGTTGGGGTTCCACCTGGTCCCCCCGCACCACGACCTTTCCACGCAGGCCACCATTGATATACGGATAAGCCCGCGTGGCGTGGTATCGGTATCCACCGGATTCGTCCTCGCGTCCGTTGAACTCATCCAGGTCGTCCGGTTCGACGCCATGAGAGTCGGAAAATCCGTAAATGGGATAGCCGTCAAGGGCGAAGGCGATGGGATTGCCCTTGCCGACCACCTTTTCCAAATGCGTGGGCGCGATGTGGTAGTGGTAATCGTCTCCCCGGCCGCAGTGGCCGCCGTGCTCGTCGAGTTCACCGGCAAGGAAGGCGTCCTCGCCCCGGTTGTTGAGGGCGTTGAAGATGGGAACGCCATTGACGGCCAGGGCGATCGCGCCCCGGTACAGGGAATGGCGAGCCGAGATGGGCTTGTCGGCCTTGACGGGGTGAAGCGGAATCCTCCAGGCGTTGGCCCCCGAATACGGCTGGGGCAACGGCACCTGCTGCTGCCAGGCCCGTATGCCAACCATCATGGGATGATCGGGCAGGCCGTCGGAGGAAACCAGAAGGTACCGGCCATCCCAGTCAACCGTCACGCGGGGCGCGAACCGCTTGAAATGCCGGGCGATGTCTGGTTCCACCGTGGATTTCTCCGCCTCGGGAGCGCGACCGCATCCCAAAATCGCCAGCGCCAGGCCCGCCAAGGCCGCGGCGGCCCCGGCCTTGCCCCGTCTTGCGCAGGCGAAAAGGACGGCGGCCACCGCCAACCAGGCGACAGTCCTGATAACTATAAGGTCCGCAGACCCGCCTTCAGGCGCCGGCCCGTGCCACGGGTGCGCCCAGGCGCGGGTTCCGTCGGCCAGCAGGGCCAGGCAAGCCAACCATCGGGAATCAGCCATTGACGATTTTTTGTATCGCCGCGAACGACTTTGTCGCCGCGGTGAACGGATCGTACCCCGGAGCGGCCCAAACCTGCCGGCTGACCTCGACGCACACGGGGCCCTTGTAGCCGCCTTGAAGCAGCAGGGCCCGCATCATGGCGAGGTCGAGGCCGCCTTGGCCGGGCAGCACGAAACGGGCCTGCTTGCCGTCGATCACGGTTTCCTTCACATGCACGAAACGGGTTTGGGCCGCCAGCGACTTCCAAGCCTCGGGGATGCCCGGCACGCGGTGTTGGAAATGGCTCGGGTCGAAAACGGCGACCACGCGGGGCGACTTGGCCCCCGCGATGAGTGCCGAGAGCGCCGACGCATCATCAAAAGCCTGCATGCGGTGCGGCTTGAGCGCCAGCGTTCCACCCTCCTGTTCCAACACGGCGGCAACCTTCGCCAGGCGCTCCCGGAATAGCGGCAACTTGGCGGGAAGGTCGCCCGGCTTGCCACCGACAACCGTTTCCAGCAACGGGGGAGACCCCGGTTGGAGCGACTTGGCCAGGCCGCATGCCTTGGCCAGAAGGCGCTGGTTTTTCTGGAAGGCGGCCTCGGGAGCATCGAGCGGCACATCCATCATGAGCGCCGCGACGGCCAAGCCACTGCCTTGCAGCAACTTGGCAAGCTGGGAAACCGCCATCGGCGACAAGGTTTCCGGATCGGCCTCCCACCCGGCAAGGCAGGCAAGTTCCACGGCGCGGTAGCCTGCCTTGGCCAAATGGTCGAGTCCCTTGGCCAATGGGACATCCTTCATCCCGTACATGCTGAAGGCGGGAACCAGCGTCGGGGTGTCGGCGGTCAGCGCCGCGGCGGGGAGAGCGGCGATGGCGGCAAGGGCTGTCCGGCGGGTCTGGAACATGGCGGTCATGGGCTTTTCCGTGGGGTGACGCCGGTGGATTGCCGGTCTTTTCCGCTTTCCGGAAGCGTTCCGGAGCCCTATCGTAAACCCATCATGGAAGGGCTCAAGCCCTCAATCGATCTTGGGGAGGTTGGATCGTGCCGATTGAATATAGCGAAGTGCGCAAGGGAATGGTCATCGTCGGCGAGGACAAGCAACTTTATGCCGTTGTCGACCGCAACCTGCACACCCCCGGTAACTGGCGCGCCATCCTTACCCTCAAGCTCAAGAACCTCAACACCGGCGCGGTGACCATCAGCCGTTTCAAGCCGGAGGACAAGGTCGAACAGGCCTACCTCGACAACCGGCCGATGGCCTACTCCTACCAGGACGGCGAGGACTTCGTCTTCACCGACTCCGAAACCTTCGAGACGGTCAACCTGCACAAGGACTGGGTGGGTGACCAGATCCTGTACCTGCGTGAAAACGACAACTGCAATGTGGTGTTCTTCGAGGGCAAGCCGATCAGCCTGGAACTTCCTGCCTCGGTTCAACTCAAGGTGACGGAAACGGAACCGTCGCTCAAGGGCGCCACGGCGGCGGCGCAGTACAAGCCCGCCACCCTCGAGACCGGCCTCAATGTGCAGGTGCCGCCGTTCATCGCCATCGGCGAACTCATCACGGTGGACACGCGCACCGGCGAATACACCGGCCGGGTGAAGGAGAGCTGAGCCATCGCCCGCTCCGGGGTATCACGACGGGCCCCCTCTCGGGGCCCGATTCCTTTCGCGAGGATGCTTCCCATGAAATTGCGGGTATTGGTGGCGATTCTCCTCCTGGCCGCGGCAAGGCCGGTGCTCGCGCAGCAGGGATCCCTCGCCGCCGCCGTTGTCCCGTTCGTTGAGAAGCAGTCGCTTGCCGGGGCGGTGATGCTCGTCTCGGACAAGCAACGCGACCTGGCGATTGAAACCGCCGGTTTCGCCGACATCGCCAACAGGAAGCCGATGCGGGCCGACACGCTGTTCTGGATCGCCTCGCAGTCCAAGCCGATCACCGCCGCCGCGCTGATGATCCTCGTGGACGAGGGCAAGGTTCGCCTCGATGATCCGGTGGAAAAGTTCCTGCCCGAATTCAAGGGTCAGATGGTGGTTGCGGAAAAGGACAAGGATCGGATCGTGCTGAAGCCGCCGGCAAGGCAGGCCACGGTCAGGGACTGCCTCAACCACACCAGCGGCATGCCGTTCAAGTCGGCCCTCGAGGAACCGACCCTCGACGCGCTTTCGCTGGCCACGGGGGTTCGCGGCCACGCGCTCACGCCGCTGGAGGCCGAACCGGGCAGCCGATACCGCTACTCCAACGCGGGCATCAACACGGCCGGGCGAATCGTGGAGGTGGTCTCGGGAATGCCTTTCGAGGCGTTCCTCGACAAGCGCCTGCTGCGGCCTCTCGGAATGACCGACACGACTTTCTGGCCCGCCGAGGCGCGGGTGGCCCGCCTGGCCCTGTCGTACAGGCCCGACGCCGCCAAGACCGGCCTGCAAGCCACCCCCATCATCCAGTTGCGTTATCCGCTTTCCGACAAGTCGCGGGGAGCCATGCCCGCCGGCGGCCTGTTCGCCACTGCCGCCGACTGTTCCCGCTTCTGCCGGATGATCCTCAACGGCGGCGTCCATGAGGGCGGGCGGATTCTCTCGGAGGAATCGGTGAAGGCCCTGACCACGCGGCAGACGCCATCCTCGATGAAGGAAAGCTACGGCCTCGGATTCGCCGTGGGTCCCGATACCGCCGGACATGGCGGCGCCCACGCCACCAGCATGAACATCAACTTCAAGACCGGGCGGATCACGGTGTGGATGGTGCAGCACGCCGGTTTTCCCGCCGACGGCGCGCAGGCCAGGGGCGCCTTCGAGAAGGCCGCGGCACTGGTGAAATAGGCCGCGCAAGATCGTTTCTCAAGCGGCCCCGTCACACCACGCGGGTGCCCCAGTTGAGCCTTCCCTTGGACGCGTACAACTCGGCCAGCGTCACCCGCACCAGCGCGTCGACGGGATTGTTGTCCGAATAGGTCAGGCGGGTGCCTCCCTTGTCGGTTCCCCAAGGGTTGCGAAGGATCACCGCGGTCAGGCCGCCCGCCCCGTCGGTGACGATGTTCCAGACCGTGTAGGCGTGGCGAACCACGAACTTCCGCCCCAGGGTGCCGGGTGTCCGCTGGTTGTTGGCCCTGGCTACCTCGTCGTTGGAATCACCCAGCGAAACGGTGAGATAATCGGGATTGGGGCCGGTAAAGCGGGAAACGATGTCAGCTCCCAGGGCCGCGGCGCTGGCGTAGCCGCCACTGGCGTCGTTCGCGGGAATATCCGGGTTGTTGGACCGCCGGAGGAATGGGACGCCGGTGGTGGCGCTCCCGAAGAACCTGAACACCTCGTCGGCGCCGGTGCTGCCCAAGTCGGCGTAGTTGGGTGATCCGGCAACGCGCTGGTCCGCCAAGACGATTCCCTTCTCGGCGAGGCAGACCCAAATGGAATTGCCCGGTCCCAAGTTCGCGTAGTTGGGCGACGAGTTGCTGCCGGCCCTCAGCGGAAGGATGCCGTCGAACCTGTAAAACTGCCCGCCAAGGCGCATTCCGTAGGTGCCGTCGCCGAAGTCAACCATGGCGCGCCTGATGGCCCAGGCCTCACCCGGGCCGGTGTCCCGGGCCAGCGCCGACAGGGCCGAAACCACCTTGCAGTCGCCCACGGCGCCCTGGTTGATGTCGGATCCCCGGGGTCCGCTGTTGGGGAACAGCGGGTTGGCGGAAAAGTCGGCGGTTTGCAACCCGGCCGGGAAGGCGGGGCCCGCCTTCCTGTCGCCGTTGAGCGTCCTGTCCATGCCGGTGGCGAATGATCCGACGGCATTGTCGAAGTCGCGGACGGCATCGAAATCCTGGATCGCGTCGCCGACACCGACGGAGATCAGGTCGCGCCAGAAAATGTCGCGGCCGCCGTTTCCGGTCATCTGGTCGGGGCCGGAATCGTCGATCGACACGAGCCAGTCATCCCCGTTGCCGCCGAAAAGCGCGTCGGTGTCGGTGCCGCCATTGATGGTGTCGTTGTCAAAATCGCCATGGAGCGTGTCGGATCCGGATCCGCCGAGGATGAAATCGGCGCCGAAGCCGCCATGGATCGTGTCGTTGCCGGCGCCGCCCTCGATGCGGTCGTTGCCGACCTCCCCGTCGATGGTGTCATCATCGTTGCCGCCAAGGATGCGGTCGTTGCCAAAGCCTCCGAGGATGGTGTCGTCGCCATCATCACCCATGATGGTGTCCTTGTCGTCGCCGCCCCGAAGCGTGTCGTTCCCCGCGCCGCCCCGGATGATGTCCTCCCCGGCTTCGCCGTCGATGGTGTCGTTCTCGCCATCGCCATCAAGGGTGTCGGACTCGGTGCCTCCGGTGATGGAGTCGGCACCGGAACCTCCGGAGATGGTGTCCGCTCCGGAGTCCCCGTGGAGAAAGTCGTTGCCGAGTCCTCCAAGGATGAAATCATCGCCGGCGTTGCCCTCGATGGTGTCGTTGTCGGAGTTGCCCTCGAGCCTGTCGTTGCCGGATCCGCCCCTGATGAAGTCGTTGCCGTCGCCACCCAACACCCTGTCGTTGTTGTCGCCCGAATCGATGATGTCGTTGTCCAGGCCGCCGAAGATCTCGTCTTTGCCGGCACCCGAACTGATGGTGTCGTCGCCGGGGCCGCCTTCGATGGTGTCGTTGCCGGGGCCGGTGGTGATGATGTCGTCGCCGGCTTGGCCGTAATAAGTGCCCCAGTTGCCCCCCCGGATGGTGTCGTTGCCGGGGCCGCCATCGATGATGCTGGCGGAAAGCCCGCCGGTGAGGTTGTCGTTGCCATCATTGCCCATGGCGTTGACCGGCACGCGCGCCGTGGAGGCGGTGAAGGTGTCGGCAGCCGAACCGCCGATGAACTGGATGGAGCGGACGGCGGCGGCGCCAAAGAGCCGCGGGTTGAGCAAGGGCGTGCCATGCGTGACCCGGTACTGCCTGATGGCCGCCGCGCCCACCCCCACGGTGATGTGCTGGACCGAGACATTGGTGGGAGTGTCGTCGGCGCGGATCATGAGCACGCCGGCGGGGTCGAGCGAGATGGAAACAACCGCGGGCACATCCCGTTCCTCGAATCGCTCGAGGATTAATTGGCGGCTCTTGGGGGCGAACTTCATCGGCATCTCCCGAAACACGGACCATCAGAGACACATTCAATTGTGGACACCATCGCCCCATAAAACAATCGAGCCTTATGCGACGCGCGCCACCGCCTGATGCCGTGAAAACAGGGAAGCCCGGATAACCGGGCTCCAAGGAAAATAAGGAATTCGAGCGAACAGGATCAGAACAACTCGTCGATCGGCTTGCCATCCTGAAGGACGGGGAAGGGACGGCCCGTGGGATCGGTCGCCATGGCCGTGGTGTCGATCGACAGGTGGCGGTAAATCGTTGCGAGCACATCCTGGACGATCTTGGGATTGTCCTTGGGATGGGCGCCCTTGGCATCGGAGGCGCCGACGACGCGGCCGCCCTTGACGCCGCCGCCCGCGAAGGCCGCCGACATCACATACGGCCAGTGGTCGCGACCGGCGTTGTTGTTGACAACGGGGGTTCGGCCGATCTCGCCCCAGGCCACCACCAAGGTGCGGTCGAGCACGCCGCGCCTTTCGAGGTCGTCGAGGAAGGCGGTATAGGCGCGGTCCCAACGGGGGAGGAAGCCGAGCTTTTGAGACTCGAAGCCCTTCTTGTGGAAGTCCCACCAGCGCAGGTCGACCGTGACGAGGCGGACGCCGGCCTCGACAAGGCGCGCCGCCAGGAGCATGCGCTGGGCCCAGTTGGGGCAGCCGCATCGCTCCGGATCCTTGGGATCGAAATTGGGCATCTTGCCGTAGGCTTCGCGCAGGGAGGCCGGCTCGGAGTCGAGGTCGAAGGCCTTGCGGGCCCTTTCGCTGGCCAGCAGGTCGAGGGCCTGCTGCTGGAAGCGGTCCAGCGCGTCGGCCTGGGGCGAATACAGCTTGCGGTCGAAGGCGTCGACGAGGGCCTTGGCCTCGGCGGGGGCGGGCGCGCCGGGACGGGTCGTGCGTGCCAAATTGGGAATGGTGAATGGATCGGTGCTCGCGGGATCCGCCTTGGTCTCGAAGGGGCGGCAAGTGGCGCCGAGCCAGGCCGAGTCGGTGCCGGGGACCATCTTGGGAATCATCACATAGGGCGGAAGTCCGGGGTCGGCGTCCCTGAGGAACCGGGAGGCCCACGACCCGCAACTGGGCATGACATTCACATCCGACTGCGGGCCGGACTTGTAGCCGGTGAAGCAGATCTGGTCACCATCGGAGTGCCCGACATTGCCATCCTGGGGTCGGTGCCTCAGGCTGCGCACAAGCGAGAAGCGGTGCATCTGCTTGGCCGACAACGGGAGATATTCGCTCAGCCTCACTCCCGGCACGCTGGTGGTGATGGACCCGAACTCGCCGCGCACCTCGGAAGGGGCGTCGGGCTTGGGATCCCACATGTCGTGCTGGCTTGGGCCGCCGCGCATCCACAGGATCACAACGGAGGGGGGCGAAGCGGACTTGACCGCCGCGCGGGATTCAAGCCGCAACAGGTCGGGAAGCGACAACCCGATGGAGCCAAGCAATCCCACTTGTAGAACGCCACGGCGGTCGGGAGTTGATGTTGGCATGCTGATGGCCACCTCTAGCTTTCCTAATTATTAACAATCCGCCGACAATTGCAAATCGACAAACGCCAGTCAATTCGATCAATCGAACAAGATAAGCCAAATATGTTTGATGACGAGAACCATCAGGACAACCGTATCCAGCAATCCGTGAAACGGGCGTCCGCTTGGCGGATACCGATCCTGTGGGCCGATCAGGCTCCGCCCAGCCGGGCCTCCACTTCCCGCAGGTACCTGAGGCCTTCGCGGGCGATCGTCTCGGGATCGGGCTTATAGTCGAACACCTCGATCGAGACATAACCCTTGTACTGGACATCCTTGAGGGCCCGGAGGATGGGCAGGAAATCGGTGTCGCCCATGCCGGGCGCGCGCCGGTTGGCGTCGTTGGCGTGGAAATGGCCGAGGCGGTGGAAATTCCGGCGGATGATTTCAGCGGGGGGCGCCTCGTCGCTGCTCATGGCCTTCACATCGAGGTGCAGGCCGAAGAGCGGATGATTCAGGCGATCGAGAAGGGCGTTGCCTTCCCGGGCCGTCTGCATGAAGTCGGATTCCGCGGGCGCCAGCGGTTCCAGCAGCATGAGCACCCCGGTTTTCTCAAGATGAGGCACCACCTGCCTGAAGGTGTCGACAAACCAGTCGGTGGCCTGCTCGCGGGTGGCCCCCTGGGGAATCTTCCTCTGCAGGGGCGAGCCGAACACCATCAGGTCGCCCCCGAGGTCGGCGCAGGCCCGCGCCAATTCCCCCAGGTAGGAAGCGGTAGTGGCCCGCACGGCGGGATCGGGGCTGGTGACCTGGAATCCCTCGGTCTTGGCCAACAGCCAGTGCAAGCCGATGATTTTCAAACCGGCCTTTTCCGCCGTGGCCCGAACCTGCCGACGCGTTTCGGCATCCAACTGCCCGATCCGGGGCGCCAGCGTGAACGGGGCGAGTTCGAGGCCCTGGTAACCCAGCGCCGCGGAGACGGAACAAACCCTGGCGTGGTCCCATCCCTCGAAGGTCTCATTGCAGATCGCGTGCTTCCAGATGCCCATCGGTTCACTCCGGTTGTTCGGTCGACACGAGGCGGATCTCCTGCCCGGCAAGATCAAGGGTGGTGCCGGCGCCGGCGGGGGCGGGAGTGCGCCACCGGGCCGTGAAGTCATCGTATCGCCACGGCATGTCCTGGAAACGGAGGCTCCAGGCGGGACGGACGACCACGGGTTGCCGGTCGGGCATGTCCGATTCCCGGGTGATCGCCCATTCGTCGTGCCGCGAATCGAGGCGGTAGCGGAGTTCCCGGCCCCCGACCGAAAGATGAAGGGCCTGTTCGCTCGAGACCAGGGCGCCCGAGCCGGCGCCGAGGATCCCTTCCACCTGCTCGTCGTTGAGTTGGGTTCCGGCGGCGCAGAGGCACCAGGCCACCGCCAACGCCACGCCCTGCCGCCTTTCCGCGGGCAGGCCGGCCAGCCACGCTCCCGAGGCGACATGGGCCCACAGGCTGCCTCCCCGGAACTCGAAAGTGACGCAAAGGGCGGGATGCCCATCATCGGAAACGAGATGGCCGCGAACCCGGTGCGTGGACAGGGAGACAGCGCCGACCTCCAGCGGCCGGCTCCATTGGCGCGGATCGTCCCCGGCCCAACCGGGCGAGACGGCAAGCGGATCCACCAGGTTGCGCCTGAGGAAATGCGCCACCGACTCGCGGACATCCTCGAGTTGCTTGAGCGCCTGGCGTTCGCGGGCGCGGTCGCCGCCCTCCGCCGCCGGTCGGCCGGCGCGGCGCAGGCGCGAGAAGATGCGGGGCAAGGTGCCGCCGTGCCAGCCGGGTTCCATGAGCGCCCGCATGTCCTCCCCGTCGGGTCCGGCGGGGGCGGTGCGCGGCCGGCCCGGACGGTTGGCCTCGTACAGCCCGCGGTTTTCGCGGAACTCCCAGAACAGGAATCCGAACACATTGGGCATCAGGAAAATGACGGTGGTGACGATGGTCATCGCCGGCCAGTAACCCGTCAGCGGAGCCATCGCGGGTATCCATGACTCGGTTCCCATCGGCCCCAGGACGGGATACAGCACCTTCGCCGCCACGAAGCAGACGGGCAACTTGAGGGGATGGATCATCGGTTCGATCAGCACCACGAACAGCAGCCTGCCGGTGGCCCTCAGCGGCACCCAGACGAGGGAGGCGGAGGCCCTGATGGCGGTCATCGCCCCGGAATCGTAGGAGCGGGAGCGAAGCGCCTCATCCGCCCGGACCAATGCCGTCTCGACGGCCTTGAAGAGCGTCTTGTAGATCCTGTCGAAGGCCTCGAAAAGCCTGCCGACAAGGCCGGCCCTGACGGCATGGACGAAGTCGACAACGATTTCCGCCAGCCTCCTGTCCAAAAGCAGGAATGGCCTTGTCGTCATGACGAGGGCCAGGAGGAACCATGTCGCCGCGCCGATCACCAGGTTCGGGATCACCAGGGGGGTGAACACATGGAGGGCCAAAATGGCGAGGCCCGGCTTGACCGCCAGGTACCACGCCAGGCGCAACGGCACGAGCACGGCGGCCCTGAAGGCCGGATGCCTGGCCAGCAGTACGGGAAGGTCCTCAACCAGCCAGTGCAATCCGGACGCCGCCCACAAGAGCCAGGAGGCCACGCGCGAGCGCAGCGAATCGTTGGCCAGGGTGTAGGAAAGGGCGGTGCCGATGACCCCGATCCAAAGCCACGAGAGGAGGCTGCCGACGGGGCTGACCTCGTCCTGCTTGCCGCCCCCTCCGGGCAGGTGGCGCGCGAGGATGATGCCGATGGAAACCAAGAGAAGGGCGATGCCGTAAGGAGCCACGACATACGACCAGAAAAGCCGGCCCCAATGGGTTCCGAACAGGGCCGAGGTGAGGTTCTGGAGAGCCTTGGCGTGGAACTGGCCCGACTGGTAGATCCCCTCGAACTTGAAGGTGAGGTGGCGGTCGAGCCTCAGCAGCGGATCGTCCGCGCCCCACTCGCCCCGCTCGGTGATGTCGGGCAACTTGATGCTGTTGCGGCTGATGGCGTCGCGGACATCGAAGTAACTGAAATAGCCGTCGGCCAGGATGCGGTCGATGAGTTCGCGCACCAGCTTGCGGCGCGAGACGCGCTCGAGCGGGTGCCTCGGCTGGAGGCCGACATCGTCGAGCGCGTCCTCGAGGAACGGCTGGAACCTGTCGCGGAGCGCGTCGCGGCAGGTGGCGAGGCTGCCGCGGAAGATGTCGCGCAAGGCGGCGCTGTCCGCCTCGTCGACCCGGACGCCCGGAAGATAGCGGAGCACGGCCTGCAGCCGCCTCGACGCCTGCACCATGTCCTGGTGGGGCAGCTGCCGGCTCACGGGGCGGGTGCCGGCGCTCGTGAGCCACCGGTAGATGTCGAGCGAGCGCGCCGGCCTCTCCGACTCGCTCATGATCGCCTGCAACTCCAGGAGCAGCCTATGCTCGTTGGTGATGAAGCGGCCCTGGTCGGCCTTCTCGAGGACCGGATAAAGCCGCGTCTCCAGCCGGGCGACATCGGCCGGCGCCAGGTGAAGCGGTCCGGCAAGCCCCGCCGCAAGCTCCCTCAGGTGCGACCGCGCCAGGTCTTCCGCGCGGCTTGAACGGTCGCCCGTGCTCAGCCGCGCCACCTGGATCATCGCGCACGCCGCGCCCACGAGGTCGCGAGCGGCGTGGCACCGCTCGGCGCTGGCCTCCAACTGGAGCACATACGGATCCGGTTCCATTTCCGCATCCGCCTTGTCCCCGTCCGACACCAGAAGCGGCCGGCATTGGGCCGCCAACCCGGCAAGGTTGACAAACCCCTTGAGGCGACGCATCAGCCTTGCTAGCAATTCGCGGTCGAGGATGGGCAGGCAGATCGGCAGACGCGCGGCCTCAAGCGTGTCAAGCAGCGCCAGGTAAACCAGGAGTTCCCGGGCCAATTCCTCGTCGGCGGCCCCGTGGTCAAGCCGGCCCTCGGCCTCCAGGGTGGCGCGGATCTCCTCACGGGCCACGATGTCGAGCATGCCAAGGGTGGCGGCGGCCTCGGCGGTATTCCAACCCGGCCCGGTGAGCGCCTCCTCCACGAGCGCCTGGAACAGCAGCTTGCCGCAGCGCTCGCGCAGGCGCCTCGACTCCCGTTCCTGCCGGTCGATCTCCTCGCGGGGAGGTTGCTGGCCCAGCGAGGGGTGGGACCTTGTCCGGGCGATATCGTCGTCGGTGGGCCGGGCGATCAGGTAAACGGTTTCCGGCAGGGCCAAGGTGGGCGTGATGCCCAACTCGCCCGGTTCGACTCGGCGGAACAGGTCTTGCCGGGGCATGACGACATAGCCCCGCGCCATGGCCACGCTGGAACCGGACAGCGCGCCGCCCCTGGCCGTCGCCTTCTCGAGAATGCGCGGGGCGGCCAGGAGGGCCCCGGGATGGCAGGCGCGCAACTCCGACTCAAGGATGTGGATGTCCATGGTCAGGCTTCCGTTTCGGGGAGCGTGGCGAGCGCTTCCATCAAACCCGCGAGGTCGTCGTCGGAATGGACCGCCGACAGGCTCACCCTGAGCCGCGCCCCGCCACGGGGAACCGACGGATGCCTGATGGCCGGAACCAGCCATCCGCGGTCGAGGCAATGCCCGGCCCAGGCCATGGCAAGCCTTTCCTGCCCGGCAATGACGGGAACAATGGCGGAATCGCCGGGTGCCGGCCGGCCCAGGCCCGCCAGGAAATCTCGCAGGCGCCCGGCCAGGGCCAAAACCCTTTCCCGCCTCCATGGCTCGGCATGCGACAGGCGCAAGGCCGCGCGCGCCGCCGCGGCCGAACCGGGCGCCAGCGCCGTTGAAAACATGTACGACCTTCCCTGGTTCACAAGCCACCGGATCGTGCCTCGATCGGCGGCCACGAACCCGCCCTGCGCGCCCAAGGCCTTGCTCAGCGTGCCGACGCGGACCAGGCCCGCCGGCACGGCATCCATTGGCAGGCTGGCGGAAAGCCCCCTCCCCCGCGGACCCAGCACTCCCGTGGCGTGCGCCTCATCCACGATGAGGCCGGCATCATGCCTCCGGGCCACCACCGCCAGGTCCGCCAGCGGCGCCTTGTCCCCATCCATGCTGAAAACCGAGTCGGTGATGATCCACGCGCGCCGGAACGACCCACGGCATCGGGAGAGAATCCCGTCGGCGGATGAGGCATCCGCGTGGAGGAAGACCTCCACCCGGGCCCTCGACAAACGGCAACCGTCGACCAGGCTCGCGTGGTTGAGCGCGTCGCTGAGAACCAGGTCGCCGGGTCCGGCGAGCGCGGTCACGGCCGCCAGGTTGGCCGCGAATCCCGACGGAAACACCAGGCTGGCGTCCGTTCCGGCATGCTCGGCAAGGCGCCGCTCAAGCGACCGGTGCACCGGAAGCCAGCCGGAAACCAAAGGCGAGGCGCCCGCGCCCGTCCCCTCGCGACGCTGGGCCCGCGCCGCGGCGACGGCCAGCCTGGGATCCCGGGCCAATCCCAGATAGTCGTTGGAGGCGAAATTCACCAGGGGCCGGCCGCGCCACAGCACCCGCGCCGGATCGGAAGGATGGGGTGAAACAGCCTTGCGGAAGCGGTACAGGCCTCCCTGGCGTCTCTGGTCGAGTTCATCGGCCCAGAAGCCCCGCATGGCTTTCTCCGCGCTCCTCCATCCGGACGGTTCAGGCAAGGACTGGCAACGAGAGACCGGGCCTCGCCGGAGCGGCCGGGGCCTCGGGAGCCGCCGGGTCGGTTCCACCGACACGGTCATCATCCCATGTCAGTTCGAGATCCTCGATCATCCGGAGATCCTCGGCGTTGGCCCTGCCATAGGTGGACAGGTAGTTGCCGATGAGGCCGCTGGTGCCACCGGCGTAGAAGATCCAGCTCTGCAGGTCGCGCAGGTTCTTCTCGCGGCCGCCGGCCACCTTCAGGTCCTGCTTGGGCAGGATGAGCCTCATGGTGGCGACGATGCCCAGGATCTCGAGGGGCCTCAGCGGCTTCATGTGCTCAAGCGGCGTGCCGGGAATCGGATGCAGGAAGTTCAGCGGCACCACATGCGGGTTGAGGTCCTTGAGGCTGAAACCGAGGTCCACGCGGTCCTCGACGGTCTCGCCCATGCCGAAGATGCCGCCGGAGCAGGTCTCGAGCCCGGCGGCGCGGGCGATCTGCAGGGTGCGCACGCGGTCGGACCACTTGTGGGTGGTGACGATGTTCGGATAGTGCCTTTCCGAGGTCTCCAGATTATGGTTGATCCGGCGGATGCCGGCCTCCTTGAGGTCGCGGGCCTGCTCCTCGTTGAGGGTGCCGAGGGTGGCGCAATGGCAGATGCCGTCGACCTTCTTCATCGCCTTGACGGCGTCCATGATGGCGGGCCATTCGCGCGCGGTGGGGCCGCGGCCGCTGTTGACGATGCCGAAGGCGCTGGCGCCGTTGTCGCGGGCGAAGGTGGTCGCCTGCTCGACCTGCTCCGGACCCATCATCGGGTACGGCTCGATTCCCGTGGCGTTGAACGAGGACTGGGCGCAGAACTTGCAGTCCTCGCTGCAGCGGCCGAACTTGCTTGGAAGGATGCTGCAGAAAGTCACCTTGTTGCCGTGGAAGTGTCGGCGGACCTTGTTCGCGGCGTAGAGCAGGTCGTAGATGGCCTGCCCGCGCAGGCGGAAACATTCCTCGGCCTCGGCCCGGGTGATGTCGCCGCCGCCGTTGATCCTGCCGGCCAGGGCCAGCAAATCGAAACTGGTTTCGGCCAGGAATGCCTCGTCGGTCTTCTGCGCGATCATGTGCTGCCCCATCCATGAGGCGCGCCGGCCAATGGCGCGCCGCCACCAGCATATCTTCCGGGGCTTGGCCGGTTGTTCAAGGCCAGCGGCGACGATTGTCTCCGATTCCGCCGATCAGGAGCTTTCCCTTTTCCTGCCGGGCTTCCGTTCCTGACGGGATTCCTCAGCCGATTCGTCATCCGGCTGGTTCCAGCGGGAAACCATCCATTGCGCCAACGCCCCCAGCATCGTCAGCACCCCCTGGGCACCCAGCAGCAGCTTTTGGTGGCCGGCGCTCCAATCCACCGCGTCGAGGTGCTTGCCTCGGTCCATGAAGCTCAAAATCGTGAGGATGAGCACCAGCGAACCGGCCGCCGCGGTGGTCAGCACCATCCAGAAGGTGCGCAGCATCAGGAAGACCAGTCCGCCACCCAGCACAAACGGCAGGGGTTCGGTCCCCGGCGGCGCCGCCGCCCGCAAAAGGGTGAGGGCCGCCAAGGCGCCGATCAGGAAAATCGCAAGGTCAACCAGCGCCAGGGCCAACGCCCCCGAAGTGAAGGCGAAAAGCACACCTGCGACAATCGGCTGCAGGTGAAAGCGCTGGCCTGATTCCAAACCCACCAATCCGCCGGCGAGCGTGGCCAGCGAGACCAGCCAAAATCGGTGGAAAACCCCACCGGCGGCCCACAAAAACAGGCCGACCACAAGGAACAGGGACAGCGTCGGAAAACTGAGGCCCCGGCTGTCTTCCAGCAGTTCAACAGGCAATTCCAGCATGAGACCGTCCTGCCGGCACCGGAGCGATGGCCCGGCGAGTTCGCATTCTGCCCCGGAAACGCTCGCTGGCAACAGGCCAACCAGCTTGAACGATCCAAAATGCTTGGATGAATGCCTATCAACACTTCAGGGCCAACCTTTTTCGGGCCAATCGCAAACCTATTACAAACAATGCCTTGCAGCCAATGCAGGCACATCCTCGCAACTGGAGCCCCCGGTTTTGTTCGACCCATGGTCACCTTGCCGATGGCCAAACAAGGTCTCCGGGAGCCATTCAATTGCAAATTCCGCTAACTTTTGGCCACAAGGCATATCACCCCCCCCGTACCCCCAATAGCCCCGTCGCGCATGTTGACGATTTCTGGAGCCGGCACTCGGGAGGTTCCGTGGGTTTGCAACCAAGTCCTTCAAACAGTCCTGGCATCCCCGACGATCGCGCAGGCCTTGTCGATGGCCACCTTGGGGTCGATCTCACGGGCGAGCGCGTGACACCGGTCGCGCATGTCCGAATCGCCCAGAACCGAGCGCATGACCTGCACCAGCCTTCCCTTGAGGACCGCGCCGGGGCCGATCCACCTTCCGGCTCCAAGCCTCGTCACCCGTTCGCTGTTGTCGGGTTGGTCATGGCAGAACGGCACGACGATTTGCGGTATCCCCGCCTGGAACGCCCGCGCCAGCGTGCCGACGCCGCCATGGTGGATCAGGGCCGCGCAACGGGGCAGTGTCTCCCCCATGGGGGCCCAACCCACATGAAGCGCCGCCGGAGGCAACTTGGCGGGCACCTGGGACGGGTCCTTGCTGAGAATGAGCAGCCGCCTTCCAAGCCCGACACAGGCTTGAAGCACCCGCTCGAGGATTTCCCGGCCGTGACGCATCGCCGAACCGAGCGTGACGGCGACGGGCGGAGGCCCATCGGCCAAAAACCGGTGGAGGGGGCCGAGGTCGTCGCCCCGCCCGGCGTCGTCATGGAACAGGAAACCGGCATGAACGGCTTGCGGGGGCAACGACGGAGGCGAACCGAACCAGCGCGGAAACGCCAGCAATACCCGGTCGGGGCTGTTCCACCAGCCGTCGAGGTACCGCCCGGTGGCCGCCAGGCCGGATTCCCCCCTCAGAGGCTCCACCAAGGGGGCCACGAGCGGATCGGCGATCCGCCGGTCGATCAGCCGGTAGGCGAGGCCGGGCAGCCACCTGACGACCAGGCCTTCGGGAAACACCCGGGTGATCACCGGCGGTTGCCGGCGACACCGGAGCACAACGGGCGCCAAATGGGCGGTGACCAAGGGGAACCCCGCCTGCTCCCGCGCCACGCGCGCGCCGAACGCCAAAGACGAGGCCACCACGACGGCCCGGCCGGGGCCCGAGACGAACTCGCGCGCGAGGTCGCGTTGCCGGCGCACCATGTCCGCGGCGCCGGCATCCCCGAGGATGACACGAATGCCATGCCTGGGCTTCCAAAGGTCGGGATTGGAGGTGAGGCGGTCGTAGTCCTCGGGGGAGCCCATCGGCTCGAAGCCGCACGAGGCGCGGGCCACGGCGGAGGCGTGAACGGGGCTGGCGGCGATCGTGACCCGCCAGCCGCGCTCGCGCAGGCCCTTGCCCAGCGCCAGAAAGGGGAAGACATCGCCGGCGCTGCCGATGCCGAACAGCAGCGCGCGCATGGAGGCGCCCCCCGGCGGCGGATCAGTGCTGGGGAATGGCGACCCTTTCGCCACCCTTCATGGCCGATTCATGGGCGCAGATTCCCACGAGCGTCCAGTTGGCGCTGGTGCGGGCGTCGGGGAAAGCCGGCTGACGGCCCAGGGCCGCCATCAGGAAGTTGTGGACCAGGTGCGGATGGGAACCACCGTGGCCGGCGCCCTGCAGGAAGCTGAGGTGCGTGGCGTCGTGGATGGCGCCCGTGTACTTGCGGATCGCATCCGGCAACCTTCCGGCGAAGTCGGGCACCTTGACCCGGCGGGGAATCTGCGGCTCGGGAAGGCCGCGCATGTGGAGCACCGGTTCCTCGCCCTCGACCTGCTGCCACTCGAACGAGACATTCGAGGCCGTGACATCGAAGCTCTCGCGGTACTGGCGGGCCGTGTCGAACAGGCTGCGGGTGACCTCGGCGACGACATCGCTGCCGCCGATCTTGAATGTCGCCGTCTCGATGGCGAACGGGCTTCCGTACTTGGAAACCAGCTCCTCGCGGATGCGGCCCGAACCATGGCAGACAACGCTTTCAGCCAGGGCCACCTTGCCCTTGGCCGGGTCGCTCAGCACGGCCAGGCACGGGCTCACGCAGTGGGTGGCGTACCACATGGGGGGCAACCCGGGCCAGTAATCGGGCCAGCCGTCCATGTCCTGCTGGTGGCTGCCGCGGAGGAACTGGATGCGGCCCAGGGTTCCGCGGTCGTACAGGTCCTTGGCGAAGAGATACTCGCGGCTGTAGACCACCGTCTCCATCATCATGTAGGTCTTGCCGAACTGCCTTTGGAGCTTGACGATCTCGGCGATCTCCTCCTTGGTGGTGGCCATGGGCACGGTGCAGGCCACATGCTTGCCGGCCTTGAGCGCCTTGATCGTCTGGGGCCCATGGTCGGGAATGGGGCTGTTGATGTGGACGGCGTCGATGTCCGGATCCTTCAGGAGTTCGTCATAGCACGCGTAGGCCTTGGGAACTCCGAACTGCTTGGCGCAGCGTTCCAACCCGGCCTTGTTGCGTCGGCAGACGGCGACCAGTTCGGCGTCGGGATGGTCCTGGTAGATCGGGATGAACTCGGCGCCGAAACCAAGCCCGATGATGGCGACGCGCAACTTCGACATGGAATGACTCCGGCAAGGGACACAATAAAACGGGGAAGGAAACGGGTGCGTTTCCTCCCCGACGGATTGGCGTGTCAGTCGTGGCCGATGTGGACCTGCTTGTAGCCGCCCGTGGAGGCGAAGTAGCCGATGAGCAGCAGGTAACCGATGGCCATGAAGGCCGGCACGAAGGCGGTGTAGATGAGCGCCATCTGGCCGCCGTACATCCGGGCGTCGGCCACATTCTTGGCGTCTTCCTTGGCGTGCTTCTCCTCGGTTTCTGTCCACCAGGAGTTCAGCTTCTTGGTCTCGTCGACGATGTTGCCCTTGGCGCCGGCCTTCTCAAGGGTGGCGAGGTCGGTGATGAGGCCCTTGTTGTCGCCCTTCTCAAGCACGGTCACCTTCGAGCCGTCGAGCCCGTTGATGGGCGGCAGGCCGGGAAGCGGGGCGCTGGCGGCCGGAACCTTGAAGCGCTCGTAGGCCTCCTTGTCGACCGACTGGAGCTTGGTCGAGGCGAAATAGTCCTGCTTGTAGCCGATCACCGGGCCGCCCAGGAGGCCGGCCGAAAGCATGCCCACGCCGCCCATGGCGCCCATGGTGAGGGCGCCGCCCTTGGGGAACCGCTCGGAGACCACGCCCAGCATCGTCGGCCAGTAGAAGGTCTTGCCGATGCCGTACACGGTGGCGGCGACCACGCACAGGGCCACGCCCGTGACATTGCCGAGCATGAGCAGGCCGGCGGTGCCGAAGATCGCGCTGGCGAACAGGAGCCCCAGCGGATTGATCTTGTGGACGATCGGTCCCGCGAAGAAGCGCAGCACGAACATCAGGCCCGATGTCCAGATGAACAGCCACAGGCCCGATTCCTTGCTTTCGAGGATTCGTCCCGTGATGTTGCCGATCCAACTGTCGGTTCCGAGTTCCACATAGCCGACACAGGCGTGCAGCACGAGCAGGAACAGCAGGATGGGGCTGGCGAACTGGAGCAGCATGGTGCCGATCTCCACGCCCGAGGCGCTGGCCTCCGACTTGGGGAACTTGCGGCCCAGCATCAGGGCGCCATAGGCCACGGTGGGCACGAGGAAGGTGGCGAGCTGCCAGGTCCAATGCACATTGCCGACGCGGTCGAACCCGAGGCCGAGCAGGGCGCCCAGGATGAGTCCGCCGGGCCAGCCGGCATGCAGGATGTTGAGCCAGTGGGTGCGGTTCTTGGGGAACAGCGTGGCGGTGAGGGGGTTGATCACCGCCTCGCAGGTGCCGTTGCCCAGCGCGAACAGCCAGGTCGAGATGTTGAGGCAGTAGAACACGCCGTCCTTGCCGTACTGGTTGTAAATCGGCGCGGCGAGGAAGGTGACCAGGGCGCTCGAGAGGTGCAGCACGAACGCCAAGGCCATGAGAGGGCCGTAGCCGATCTTGTCGGCGACGAACGACAGCACGATGATCGTCACGCCGAAGCCTGCGAGGCCGCCGCCGGTGATGGTTCCCAGTTCCGACTGGGTGAAGCCGAACTCGCTGGCCCAGTTGCCGAGGATGGCTCCCCGCACCGAGAAACCGATGCCCGCCGCGATGAGCGTCAGGAAGCTGGCCCAGAACAGCACCATTTCGTTCGTGCCGACATGGTCCTGGGTGTCGGCGGCGGCCGAATGGCCCGCCAGATTGTTGTGATCCATTCGCAACCTCGCCTGGGGAAAGGAAAAAGGCTCCCGCGACCTGGGCGTCGCATCCGGGTATTGGGGGATATGCTAGTGGACCGGATGGGGGTTCGTCCAAGGAAAACAGGCCGGAAAAGCCCTCCCTAGCGCCCTTCAGGCCACGAACGGACCACCTGGCCCTGCCGGTCTTTCAGCCGAATCTCCCCCAGCGTGATGGTTCCCTTGTCGGCGGAGGGATCGATGCGGAGCGCGACAATCGGCGCTTCCACGGGCAACTTCAACTCCACAGGATGATCGTGGGCGGGCTTGAACACCACCGACCGGTCGCGGTGGAACCCCTTGTCGCCGGCTGTTTGCCAGAACACCTGGGCCGGGCCCCTGCTGGTGGAATTGAACACGAAACTCACCGTGAACGGACCTTCTCCCGCGGGCAGGCCGCGAACATGAACGAACGGATCCCCCCCGCTGGAAACAATTTGAAGCTTGCCGTTGTTCCAACGGGCCATGGCGTCCTTGCTGGCGCTCCAATCAACCGCTCCCGGAGTTTGCTTCCGGTAGGCGGGATTGGCCTTCGGGACCACGGCGCCGGTGTCCTTGAGGAACGCCGAGATCAATGCGTTGAGTTCCGCCGCCACGGCCGGTCGGGAATCCGCGAGGTTCCGTGTTTCTCCAATGTCGGCCTCAAGGTTGTAAAGCTCAAGCCTGTCGGTCTGGTCGTCGTTGCGGGCATAGAAGCGGATCAGCTTCCAAGGGCCCTTGCGCACCGTCGTACCGGGCCAGAAACCCGGTTTGTCCGTCTCAGCCGCCTCACTTCCATGGGGAAAGTGAACAAAAAGCGCCTCGCGGCACTCGCGCCCAAGGGCCAGCGCCGGCCATTGGTTGATGCCGTCGGTGCGAGCCACCTTTTCCCTGCCAACCTTCGTCATGGCGGTGAGGGTCTCGAACCAGTCGACGCTCGAGAATTTCCACTCAACGATTCCCGGTTTCAACTTGCTTGGCCAAGCCACCAGGCAGGGAACCCGGGTGCCACCCTCGTAGTTCGAGGCCTTGCCCGAGCGCAGGGGCGCGTTGCTGGTGGCCGGGATCTCCTCGTAGCCGGGAGGATTGGTGGCCTTGGGCGGGTAGGAAAATCCACCATTGTCGGAAGTGAACACCAAAATGGTGTTGTCCGCGACGCCCGCCTTGTCGAGGGCGCCCAGAAGCGCTCCGACAGCCTCGTCCATGTGGCTCAGCATGGCGGCATAAAGCGGATTTCTTTGCGCCGCCTTGGGGTCGGCGGTTTTCTTGAATGCCTCCACGCGGGTCGCGTCGGCGTTCCAAGGCCCGTGAACCGAGTACATCCAGAAGTTGATGTAAAACGGCTTGCCCCGGTTCGACTGGATGAATTCACCCGCCTTGCCGGCCATCCACAGGTCGATGTGCTCACCCGGCTTACCTGAGAACTCCTTGTCGGTGACAAACCTCCAAGGGGCGAGGTAACCTCCCCCCGGGCCCGCGGCGCGCGGGGTATGCGGAATGTCGGAATCGAATCCCCGGTCGCGCGGTTCGTAGCCCTTGCCATGACCCAGGTGCCATTTGCCGAAGTGGGCGGTGGCGTAACCGGCGTCGTGGAACACATTGGCCAGCGTCGCGTATTCGGTCTTGAGGCGCGTCAGGCTGTCGGCCACCAGCGCCTTCTGGTTCGGGTTGCCGGGCGAAAGCCGTTTTTCCAACTGCACCTGGGGCAAATGGCACACCGGCGCCGTAATGCCGGTGCGGGCGGGATACAACCCGGTGAGGATGCTCGACCGCGTGGGCGAGCAGAGCGGGCTGGCGGAATGGTAGTTGGTGAGGCGCGCCGAACGACTCGCCAGGCGCGCCAGGTTCGGCGTCCTGTGGTAGAGGCTGCCGTATGGCTCGAGGTCGGCCCAGCCCAAATCGTCGGCCATGACGAACACGACATTGGGCCGGCTTTCCCCCGACTGCTCCAAGGCGACGCCGGCCAACATCAACAATCCGGCAATCATGTCAGATCCTCTCCCTTTGGCGGCGCCTGGCTCATGGCGCCCACTCGATCCTGCCAAACACCGGCTGGGGGCCCTTCCACGCCTTGCTGCCCAACAGCCTGCCATCCTTTTCCACATAAGCTCGCAAGCTGAGGATGTCGGCCATGGCCCAGTCCACGGGGCTTGATCCCGTGGCGTCCTTGAAGTCGCCGGGCGACAGCGTGATGACGGAGGGTGCCGGCCCCCCGGGCAAGCGGACCACGGCGGCCAATTCCCTCGACTTTCCCCTGTAGCCTCGGAAGAAGTTTTCCGTGATCACCAGCACGAGTTCGTTGGCCTCGGCCGAGGCCACGGTAAGCCTGAGTTTCTCACCGGGGGCGCCGCGCCAGCGGGAATCGCCCACCTTGCGTGTCGAATATTCCCAGTGATGGGGGTTTTCGGCTGAAAGCGCGTACCAGTCGCGCCAGCCCGCCGCGAAGTCATCGATGAGCCGGGTCGGCGGGTTGGCGGGCCTGATGACGCCCGCGGCAACGAGTTCCGCCGGCCGAATCGCATGGAGTTGGGAGCTGACTTGCCTCCTTGCCGGCGGCTGGGCATGCAAAACAGCCACTTTTCCGGGCAATGGATAGGCCACATTCGCGAAGGCGAACAGGGGTTGCCTCAGGTCCTCGACCGGCAGGCTTGCGCGCCATTGGGCGCCCGCGCGCGCCACCTCGGCCGACCTCCAGAAACGGGCCCGGGGGTCGGCATCCACCGAATAGTACACCCGCACCTCGGCAACCCGGTCGGCATCGGCGGGCGTCACCACCAGCGCCGGCGCATGGTCGGGAGTGTCAAGAACGAGCGTCGACGCCGGCGTCGCCGGCATCGGCGCCCCGCCCTTGAGGTGCTGGTCGAACCACAGCGAACGGTTCACGGAGAATTCGGGCGTGAACCGGTGGTTCATGTGAGGGGTGAACGCATACCGGGTGGCGTTTCCGGGGATGAGGCTTCCCGTCCGGTAGGTGTCGTCCATGATGCCGTGGAAGTCGTTGGTGGCGCCCAGCCAGAGCATGGGCCCGCGCACGCGGGGCGCGTACGACTCGAAACCGAGGGTGGCGTTGAACAGGTCGAGGCTGCCGTTGGGCATGGCCCGGGGTTCGTTGGGAAGCATGGGCCTGGGTTCGTGGCGGAAGCCCGAACCGCCGACCTCGGGCACGCTGGCCTTCACGCGCGGGTCGCTGCCGGCGACATACACGGTGAGGTTGCCGCCCATGGACAGGCCGAACACGCCGAGCCTGGCGGGATCGACCTCGGGTTGCTTTTCCAGGAAGGTGAGGCCGCGCCGTGCCGCGAGCGTGAGCAGGTACCAGTTGTTGTTGCGGGGGGAGTCGACAGGATCCAGGTATTTCGGGCCGGGCTTGAGGTTGAAATATCCAGGCACATTGTTCTGCGTGGGGTCGACGGCGCCCCAGTCGGTGTTGGCGTCGCCGGGACGGGCGTCCTGCATCGGCCTGCCGCCCCAGTTGATCGAAAGGCACGAGTATCCCAGCCTGGCCATGTGGCGAACCTCGTCGATGGAGGCGCGCTGCCCCCCGCCATGCAGGTGCAAAAGGCCCGGAACCTTGCCCGGGACCTTGGGCCGCCCGTGAAACGCCGCCATGCGGGCGGGCTTGCCGAGGAAGGCGCCCACATGCCAGGTGACATGGCTGAGCAGGACCCCGTCGTCCTCCCACGACCGGACGATGGCAACCTCCAGCGGATCACGCCGGGGGTCGACATCGGCCCAAAGCTCGGCCACCGTGGCGGGCGGCTTGTCGGCGGCGGTCGCCAGCAGCACCGCGATCATGACCAGCATCAGGCACCCCTTGCTATCAGTCACCAACCTGGAAAATCGTCCCCGGAGGTTGCGTTTCCCCCCGGCGGGCATCACCGTGAATGGTCAGGATAAGCGATCCGGACGACCATCTCCATGAGTCCGACCCAGCAGCAGCCGAGCACTTCCGAGGGCCTCCTGCACCGGCTGGGCCATTCCGGCGACGCTGAGGCATGGGAACTGTTCGTGAGCCTGTATGGCCCGGCGATTCACCGACACGCTCGTCGTTTACGGCGACTTCAATTTCACCCTCGGCGCCGCCAGCCTTTCCATCAGTTCCGGCGCCTTGGTGGCATTCACCGTCCTCGAGAAGGCCAGGCTTACGGGGGGCAATTCCGCCAACACGATCGACGCCTCCCTTTTGCCGGTTCGGTCATCCTGTTCGGCCTCAACGGCGCCAACAAGCTCACGGGAGCGGTGACGGACGATCTCGCCACCGACAGCATGTCCGGCGGCGCGGGGCAGGACTGGTTCTTCGCCCGGGTCACCGCGCCGGCGGACATCCTTTCCGACAAGGCCTCGAACGAGAACCTGAACTAGCATTGTGGATTGAACCTTTTCCCCGGGTTAGCATTCCCCCAAGGAAACTTCGGGGCGCGGGGAACGCATCATGGCAAGGCTTGGGATGGCGAGTTGGGTGATGGCGGCCTGGTTGACGGCCGGCATGGCCGCGGCGCAAACACCGCCGGCGGGGTTTGAGAACCTGTTCAACGGCAAGGACTTCACGGGGTGGGCCGGCGACCTCGCCAACTATGAGGTGAAGGATGGCTCGATTGTTTGCCGCAAGGGCAAGGGCGGGGTGATCTTCTTCGACAGGAAAGTCGCCGACTTTGTCGCCCGCGTCGATTACAAGTTGCCTCCGGCTGGCAACAACGGGCTGGCCATCCGCTACCCCGGAAAGGGCACCGCTTCCGTGGATGGAATGTGCGAGATCCAGATACTGGATGATGCCCATGCAAGGTATGCCAAGCTCGATCCGCGGCAATTCAACGGGTCAAGCTACGGGCTCTTCGCCGCCAAAAAGGGTTTCCAGAAACCCGTCGGGCAGTGGAACACCATGGAGGTGTCCGCGATCGGCACCAAGCTCAAGGTCGTGCTCAACGGATCGGAAATACTTGAGGGAGATGTTAAGGAGGTCAAGGACTTCATGAGAAAGGAAGCGCCCAAGGGACTTTTCAATCCCAAGGGCTACTTCGGGTTCTGCGGGCACACCGATCCTGTCGAATTCCGGAACATTTACCTGCGTGAGGTCAAGTAGGCTCACTCCGGACGGGAAAGAGCCTGCCTGAGTTTCTCGAGCGCCGAGGTCTGCACCTGCCGGACCCGTTCCTTGGAAAGGCCCAACTTTTTGCCAACCTGGTCGAGGGTCGCTTCACCCTGCCCCTCGCCCATGCGGAACCGGCTGACGATGACCTGCCTTTCACGGTCGGTGAGGAGGTCGCACTCGGGCCTCAGGAATTCCTCCACGGTTTGCTGATGGCGAAGGCCGGGGTCGCTGGCCGTCGCCGGGGATTCCTCGCCAACCATGATGCCCTCAAGGGGAACCGACCTCGACATGCGGTCGCCCTTGGCCTTGAGGGACATCCGCGAAAGGGCCCTCATGAGGCAGGTGTAGGCATAGGTGCTGAACCGGATGCCCAGCCACGGATTGTAAGCCGCCACAGATTGGATCATCACGATTTGGCAGTCGCTGGTGAGGTCATCAGCCTTCGACGGATGCGACAGCCACCGCCTCACCGCGCGGAATACCAGTTTCCGGTTGCCCAGCACCACCAGGTCACGCATGGAAAGGTAGTGCTGCTTCCACATGGCGCGCTTGTTGGCGTTCTTTTCCCGGCTCAGTCGCCACGCGGCGTAATGCATCCGCCTTGAGCATTCCCGTGTGATTTCATCGGGCATGTAGGAACCCGTGTAGGTGCTTGTCTTGGCGGATGGCCCGTACAAGGACATCGCTCCCGCCATCTGGAAGGATGGATGAACGACAAAATAGAGCCCATCGGCCATCTCGCGCTCGGCCTTGGTCGGACTGGTTGTCACTGTGTTCCCCATGTGAAACTCCCGGAGAATCGTTCAAACAGTTCAAATGCCTTTATCAATCTGCCGTTTGCTACCCGTCCCGTCAAGACGATTTGAACGAATTTGTGAACGATTCCGATTGGCTCATCATGTTCTTTAAATCGGCAATCATGCCAAATCAACCTAAGAGAAAGGAAATTTTCTTAAAAATGATCGTTTCTTCTGGAAACCGACCACAGGCTTGTTGTAAGCTAAATTGATCGATTTGAATGATTTGGTGCTTGATGACCGAGACGCCTGAAGAAATTGTCACCGTCAGCGATGCCGCGGAGATGCTCGGCGTCAGCGTTTCCTCTGTGAAGCGGTGGGTGGATGGTGGTGTTTTGCCAGCTGTCAAGACATCGGGGGGACACCGTCGCCTGCGGGTTTCCGACATCATGTCGCTGGCGCGCAGCGGCGTGACAGGCGGCCTGAACATCGACTTTTTCCGCAAGCGACGAGTTTCTCCGCTCCCTTTGCCCGAACCGGCGGCCGTGTACTCCGAGCTACTCAACCTTGTGAAGGAACGAAAGCCCGAGGAATTGGCCATTGGATTGGATCGCGCCCGACAGGCTGGCTTGGAACTCCACATCATGGGGGATGAAGTCATCTTCCCGCTCATGGATGAGGTTGGAAAACTGTGGCAAGAAAAAAAACTCGATGTGGCCGATGAGCACCTGGCCACGCGCGCCATTCACAACACGCTGGCCCGCTGGAAGGAATCGGCCCTGCAAGCGTCACCGAAATCGGGCCGCCTGGCCGTGGGTGCCTGTCCCCAAGGCGACTATTCCGGCCTGGGAAACTTCCTTGTGGAGTTGTCTCTTCTCGAGCGGGGTTGGAAGGTCTTGAACCTCGGGCCCAACACCCCGATGGATTCGTTGGCGATGGTGGCGCGCGAGCAGCATGCCGACCTTGTGTGGCTTACCTGCACCTTTGTCGAGTCGGAAGATTCCTTCGTCACGGATCTCAAGGCCCTCCACCAAAAGCTCATGAGTCATGGGACGGCCCTGTTTCTTGGGGGCCGGGCCCTGCAAGGCCCATTGCGCCGAAAGCTCACCTTCGATTGGCAAGGCGACACGCTTGCCCAGCTTGACCGGGCCCTGGCCGACCGTTTCCCCGCCCCGCGGGAAACCGAAAACCGCGAAACATCCAAGGCCTAGCCGCCGCCCCTGTTTGGCTTGACCCGGAACCCTCGCTGCGGATAACCGATCGCCGCGGCCACACACCGGGCAAGGCCGTTCGAGGGGAGTTCACGCATGTCTGGCGGCACCAAGGCGACGGCCCGGGCGGGCCTCATGCTGCTGGGCATCCTGGCGGTCGGTTGCCAATCGCCCGCGATGCGTCAACTTTCCTCGCAGGGCGCCATGCCCACCGACCTCGCCGAGCGCATTTCCCGCCTGGGCAAGGGCCAGAATGTCTATTCCGCCGGCGCCGGCCGTCAGCAGGAGGAAGAAGCCCTCCAGGCATTGGTGCGGTCCCAGATGCCCGACCTTCCGGCTAGCGGGGCGCTGCAACCTCCGCCGCTGCCCGAACGCAAGGACGCGCCCGCCAGTCCGCCCATGCCGCCGATCCAGAAAACCTCGGGAAGCGCCGCCCGCCTGGGCACCCCACAACCCGTGGAACTGGGTCGGCTTCATGACAGCGGCGTGGTGGTCGCCGTCGTGAACGGCGAGGCGATCCTCGAGGAGGAAGTACGACTGGCGATCGCCCAGGGCGGAGGCGATGGCGAGGGCCCGGCGCAGCGCCGGAAATCGGCCGTTTCGCTTCTGGTCGACCGCGAGCTGATCGTGCAGGATGTCATGGCCAAATTGAGCAAGAACCCGCAGGCCCAGAAGTTCATGGACAAGCTCAAGGAACTGGCGGGCAAGGACTTCGAAAGAACCCTCCGCACTATCCGCGACAAGAGCAAGGCGGCCTCGGAGGAGGATTTCCAGGAAATGCTCAAGGCGCAGGGGATTCCCCTCGACCTCATGCGCCGGCAGTCGGAACGGAACTTCATCGCCGTCAACTACATGCAGCAGCGCGTCACGCCCATGACGGAGCGGATCAGCGGCGCCGACCTGCGCGGTTACTACGAGTCGCACCCGGAGGACTTCACGGTGCCCGACAGCGTCGCTTGGAAGCACATCTTCATCGCCGCCGCGGCGTTCAAGTCGCGAGATGACGCGCGCAGGCTGGCCGAGTCGCTGCACGCGCGCCTTCGCGCCGGGGAAGATTTCAAGGTTCTTTCCAAGCAGTACTGCCACGGCGACAGCGCGCTGCGCGATGGCGACGGCCTGGGCCGCAAGCGAGGCGAAATCAAGCCGCCCGAGCTTGAAGCCCCGCTGTTCAAGGCGGCGGCGGGCGAACTTCTGCCGGTGATGGAGTTGCGAAACGGGTACCATGTCGCCCGCGTGGAATCACGGGAGTTCGCCGGACTCAAGCCGTTCGATGAGAAGGTGCAGAAACAAATACGCTCAAGGTTGCGCGAGGAGATCGCCCAGCGCGAGATGAAGCGCCTGGTCTCCGAACTCAAGCGCGTCGCCGTCATCGAGTACCCGGGGCAATAGCTAGCCGGTGCAACCCGGCGGCTCAACAATCGGGAAAACGGGAGACGAGCGCCGCCAAGCGACGGGTCCCTTCCCAAATCCCGAGCCGTTCGCCTATCGTGAAGATTCATGAAGGGAACGCCGATTCCATCGCCGCAAGCGGCCACACCCCTGCTGCCCTGGCTGCACCAGACGCTGGGCGCCGCCATGCCCAAGGCGCGCGTCGCGCAGGCGCTGCGCATGGGCCGGATCGCCATCAACGGAACGGCCATCACCCGCCACGACCATATGGTGGCACCAAGCGACACGCTGGCCCTGTTGGCCAAAGGGTGCGCCGCGGCAAGCCATGGCACGCAAGGCTGCCGAATCCGAATCGTTCATCTCGATGACCATGTCATCTTGGCTGAAAAGCCGGCGGGCCTGCTGACGGTGGCCACCGAAACCAACACCACCGACACGGCCTACACAAGGCTCCGTGAATGGCTGGAGGGTTCGCGCGCCGGCCGGCCTTTCGTGGTTCACCGGCTTGACCGCGACACCTCGGGCCTTATCCTTTTCGCCCGATCCGCCGAGGCGCGAGACCAGTTGCAGGCCCTTTGGGACCAAGTCAACAAGGTCTATCTGGCATTGTGCCGGGGTACGCCGGCCGACCCGGAGGGAGTCATTGACAACTACCTGGAAGAAGGCACGGACCTGAGGGTGCGGGCTCGCCCGCGGGCGGGTGGCCATGCCAAGCGGGCCGTGTCGCGGTACCGGGTGCTGGCCACGCGCAAAGGCCATTCCCTGGTGGAAGTCATCATTGAAACAGGACGCAAGCACCAAGTCCGGGTTCACATGGCCGGGTTGGGGTGCCCCGTGGCCGGCGACCGGATCTATGGCGACGCCGAGGGCCCTCGCATGGCGCTGCACGCCTGGAAGTTGGGGTTCAACCATCCGGGCTCCGGGGAACCATGCCATTTTGAGGCGGTTCCGGGCCCGCTGTTCCTTCCATGGATGAACCAGGCCTGACTCCCTTGTCATTCGGATTGCGCCACAAGAGCTGATTTGGCACCCTTTTGCCGGGCAGGTTGCTCCCCACAAGGGCAAGGCGGCATGGCATTTCTGGTCACTGGCGGCTGCGGGTTCATCGGCAGCAACTTCGTCCGTCTTCTCAGGCGGGCTGAACCGGGCCAGCGGGTGGTGAACCTCGACGCCCTCACCTACGCCGGCAACCCGGCCAACCTTTCCGACCTGGAAAACGATTCCAGCTACCAGTTCGTGCATGGCGACATCACCGACAGGCCCCTGGTCGACAGGGTTTTGTCGGAGCACAGCATCGAGGCGGTTTTCCACTTCGCGGCCGAGAGCCATGTCGACCGCAGCATCCTCGACAGCGGGCCTTTCATCCGCACCAATGTGCTGGGCACGCAAACCCTGCTCGACGCCTCCCGCGCCGCCAAGGTGCGCCGTTTCGTGCATGTCTCCACCGACGAGGTGTATGGCAGCCTGGGGGAAGAGGGGTTTTTCAGTGAAACCACCCCGCTGGCCCCCAATAGCCCCTACGCCGCCTCCAAGGCGTCATCCGACATGCTGGTGCGCGCCTGCCACCACACCCACGGCTTCGACACGGTGATCACGCGGTGCTCGAACAACTACGGCCCGTACCAGTTCCCCGAAAAGCTCATTCCCCTGGTGATCAGCAACATCGAGGCGGGCCTGCCCATTCCGGTGTACGGCGACGGGTTGCAGGTACGCGACTGGATCCATGTGGCCGACCATGCCGCCGGCGTGCTGGCGGCTTTCAGGAATGGCAAGGCAGGCGAGGCATACAACTTCGGCGGTCGATGCGAAAAAACGAACATCAGCCTGGTCAAGACACTCCTGAACCTCATGGGCAAGCCGGAAACCCTCATTCGCCATGTCGCCGACAGGCCGGGACACGACCGCCGCTACGCGATCGACTGTTCCAAGGCCGAACGGGAACTCGGCTGGCAGGTGCGGGTTGATTTTTCCAAGGGATTGGCCGATACCGTCGGCTGGTACCGCGCCAATCCGGGTTGGGTCGAAACGATCCGGTCCGGTGATTACCGGCGTTATTACCAATCGCAGTACGGGCACCGGGGAGTTTGACCCGGCGCGCAGGAAATGACCGCAAGGGACCTAACATATGCCTTCAGCGCTTATCACGGGTATCACGGGACAGGATGGCAGCTATCTGGCTGAACTGCTTCTGGAAAAGGGCTACACGGTCCATGGCATGGTGCGGCGAGCCAGCACCGAGAACTTCGAGCGCATCCATCATCTCCGCGACCGGGTTCATCTCCATCAGGCCGACCTTCTCGACCAACTGTCAATCATCGACCTGATCAAGACGACCAAACCGACGGAAATCTACAACCTCGCGGCGCAATCGTTCGTGCCGACCTCCTGGAACCAGCCCGTGCTCACGGGCGAATTCACGGCGATCGGCGTGACGCGCATGCTGGAAGCCATCCGGCTGATTGACGTCAAGGGAATCCGCTTCTACCAAGCCAGCTCAAGCGAGATGTTCGGCAAGGTGCAGGAAGTTCCCCAGAAGGAATCGACTCCGCTTTATCCGCGGTCTCCTTACGGGGTGGCCAAGGTTTATGGCCACTGGATCACCATCAACTACCGCGAAAGCTACGACATGTTCGCCTGCTCGGGCATCCTCTTCAACCATGAGTCGGAACGGCGGGGGAAGGAATTTGTCACACGGAAGGTGACCGACGGCGTGGCGCGCATCAAGCTGGGCAAGCAGAAGAAGCTGAAGCTCGGCAACCTCGACGCCCGGCGCGACTGGGGCTTCGCCGGAGATTATGTCGAGGCGATGTGGCTGATGCTCCAGCAAGACAAGCCCGACGACTATGTGGTGGCCACGGGGGAAACCCACCCCGTGCGCGAACTGGTGGACCTGGCCTTCGGCCATGTGGGCCTCAAGTGGCAAGACCATGTCGAGATCGATCCGGCGTTCTTCCGACCCGCCGAGGTCGACCTCCTTGTGGGCGACCCCTCCAAGGCCAAGGCCAAGCTTGCCTGGATTCCCAAGGTCTCCTTCCCGCAGCTAGTGGCGCGGATGGTCGACGCCGACATGAAGCGCGTCGCCGCCGAGAACTGACACGATGTCGGTTGACCGGTTCCCCGAGGAAGCCCGATGCGCGTGTTGATCACCGGCGCGACGGGCTTCGTCGGCGGCTGGCTCACGGAACGCCTGCTCGCTGAAAAAGGCTGGCAGGTGATGGCATTCTCACGCGGCCAGAAATGGCCCGAATCGTTGGCTCACCTGGGCCATGTTCCCCTCATCAACGGCGACTGCTCCGATCCGGAGTCGATCCGGAGGGCGACGGCCTCGTTCCGCCCCCAGGCGGTGGTACACCTGGCCGGAATGACAAGCCCGGGGCAATCGTTCAAGAACCCGGCACAGGCCTGGCACGACAACCTTGGCGGGGCCCGCGGCCTGCTCGAGGGGATCGCCGCGTCGGAGATCAGGCCGCTGGTGCTTCATGTGGGCACCGGCCTGGTTTACGCCCCGCCGCTGCGCGGGGAGTCCCTGGCGGAGGACGCTCCCTTGGGGCCGGCCAGCCCGTACGCGGCGAGCAAGCTGGCCGGCGAGGCGGCCGTCGCCAAGCTGGCCGCGGAGCACGGCATCCCCGTGATATTGGCGAGGCCGTTCAACCATATCGGTCCCAGGCAAGGGACCCAGTTCGCGATCGGAAGCTTCGCCATGCAGGTGGCGGCGATCGCCAGGTCGGGCAAGCCCGGGATCATCGAGACGGGCGACCTGACCCCGCGCCGCGACCTCACCGATGTCCGCGATGTGGTGGAGGCGTATCGCCTGCTGATCAGGCGCGGAACCGCCGGCGGCCCCTACAACATCGGCTCCGGATCCAGCATTTCCATGTCAGGGGTGCTCGGCCGCCTGATCGCGCTGGCGGGAGTGGAGGTGGAGGTGCGCACCCGCTCCGACCTGCTGAGGCCGGGCGACCCCCTCGACTTCCGCGCCGACGGCTCCCGCATCAGCGGGGAAACCGGCTGGAAACCGGCCATACCACTCGACACGACCCTTTCCGACATTCTCGCCTCGTTCGCGGGGCGGGGAAATTCCATAGTCTGATAGTACCAAGGGCGGAGAATCACCGATGCGTTTGGCGATTGTGGGAACCGGTTATGTCGGCCTTGTGACGGGCACATGCTTCTCCGACTTCGGCAACACCGTCGCCTGCATCGACAAGGACGCCGCCAAGGTCGAGGGCCTCCGGCAGGGACGGATCCCCATCTACGAACCGGGCCTTCAGGAACTCGTCGAGCGAAACACCCGCGAGGGCCGGCTTTCGTTCACCACCGACTTTCCAGCGGGCATCAAGGGCGCCGAGGTGGTTTTCATCTGTGTCGGCACCCCCCAGGCCGCCGACGGCAGCGCCGACCTCTCCATCGTCTTCGATGTGGTTCGGTCGATCCGCGACCATGTCGACGGGCCGAAGATCGTCGTCATCAAGAGCACTGTTCCCGTCGGCACGAACGACAAGGCCCTGGAAATCCTCAAGGATGCCAGGCATCCGGTGCGCCTGGCGAGCAATCCCGAGTTTCTCAAGGAAGGCGCCGCCATCGATGACTGCCTCCGCCCCGACCGCGTCGTCGTGGGCGTGCGCGAGGCGGCCACGGGCGAGACGCTGAAGGCGCTCTACGCCCCGTTCCTGCGCACCGAGAAGCCGTTCCTGATGATGTCGCCCTTGAGCGCCGAGATGACCAAGTACGCGGCCAACGCGATGCTCGCCACGAAAATCAGCTTCATCAACGAGATGGCGAACCTGTGCGAGCGCGCCGGCGCCGACATCAACGATGTCCGCCGCGGCATGGGCCACGACAGCCGCATCGGGTTCCAGTTCCTGTTCCCCGGCGCCGGATACGGCGGCAGTTGCTTTCCCAAGGATATCCGGGCCGTGGTCTCCATGGCGGGGGAGTTCGGCGCCGGCAGCGACCTCATGCGCTCGGTGGACCTGGTCAACGAAAACCAGAAGAAGGTCCTGGGAGCCAAGGTCGCCTCGCATTACCCCGGCGGCATCGCGGGAAAGACCTTCGCCATCTGGGGCCTCTCCTTCAAGCCGCGGACCGACGACATCCGCGAGGCGCCGTCGCTGGTGCTCATCGATTCGCTGCTGGCCGCGGGCGCCCGTTGCCAGGCGCACGACCCGGAAGGCATGCCCAATGTCCGCAAATTGTTGGGCGACCGGATCACCTACGCCCAGTCGCCCTTGCAGGCGCTCGATGGCGCCGACGCCCTGGTCGTGGTGACCGAATGGAGCGAATTCCGCACTCCCGACTTCGGCGTGCTGGCCGCCAAGCTGCGCGACAAGGTCATCTTCGACGGCCGCAACCTTTTCGACCCGGCCGTGGTGTCGCGCGCCGGACTCACCTACCACTCCATTGGCCGGGTGACCGCCAAGCCGCCCGGTTGACGCTTCACGCGCCCGTCCGGTTCAATCCACGGTGGAGCGGGGCCGTCCCGCGGCCGGGGAAGCTCGCATGATAGGCCTCGACACCATCTCCGACCCGGCCAGGCCCGAAGAGGATGCCGGCGGCTGGATCGTCCTCAAGATCCGCTGGGTGGGCGTGATCCTCGGCTACATCGTCGCCAATGCCGCGACGGGCGCCGCGAACGCGCCCCTGCTCAACGCGCTCTTGGCCGTCGGACTCGCCTTCACCCTGCTCGACACCTGGTTCCGCAGGCGCGACCGCATCTTCCTGGGCCGCTTTCCCCTGTTCATTTCGGCCATGGAGGCGCTCTTCATCGGCCTATTGTGCCACTTCGACTCGGGCGCCCAGAGCGCCTTCCGGTACTACTACTTCCTGTCGGTTTTGTGCTGCGTGCTCCGCCACGGGGCCATGGTCGGCTGGCTCACCTGCCTGGGGCACATCGTGTCCTTCACGGTGCTTTGGTTTTCGGCACCCGCGGATGCGGCCGGCGGCCTCCCCGGGGCCTTGCTGGTGCCCGCCGTGCTGGTCTGGGTCACCTGGGCCGGCCTGGCCCTGGGAAGCAGCATGCGCGAGGCGCGCGACGAGTTGGGCCGGCTCAACCTCGCCCTGGTGCGAAGCCAGGCCGAGCTCGAGCGGCGCATCGCCGAGCGCACCCGCCAGTTGCAGGAAACCCAGGCCCAGATGCTCCAGCAGGAAAAGATGGCCAATTTCGGACTTCTCGCCGCTGGCATTGCCCATGAGGTGGGCAACCCGCTCACCGGCGTGAGCAATGTCGTGCAGTTGCTGCAGCGCAAGGACCACGACGAACGCACCCGCGAGAAACTCGACCTCATGGCGGGGGAACTCGCGCGCATGCGGGTGATCCTGCGCGAACTCACGGAATTCGGCAGGCCCGCCAGCCGGGAGCGTTCCGTCTGTTCCATGGCCGAGGTGGTGGATGACGCGCTGCGCGTGGCGAAATACCACAAAAGGCCGGGATCCCGGCTGCGCCCGCCCAAGGTCGCCGGGGATTTGCCCCGCATCGCATGCGTCCGCGGCCAGTTGGCGCAGGTGATCCTGAACCTCGTGCTCAACGCCCTCGACGCGGCGGGCGCCGACGGCGTGGTGGAACTTCGGGGCGACGCGATGGCGGGCGAGGTGTTCGTGGAAATCGAGGACAGCGGTCCGGGCTTGTCAGCCTCGGTGCGCGACAGGCTGTTTGAACCATTTGTCACGACAAAGTCCGAGGGAACCGGACTGGGCCTGTACCTTTCCCGTCGGATCGTGATCGAGCACGGCGGAAGGCTCGAACTCGGCGCTGGATTGTTGGGAGGCGCCCTGTTCCGCGTGGTGCTGCCCGCCTGGCATGGCGAGCGGCAGGAACGACTGGAAGCGCCTCCCCGGGCGGGAGCGGCGACATGAGCGCGGCAAGGCACCGGGTTCTCGTGGTGGACGATGAGCCCGTGATCCGGTCCAGCCTGGCGGAGTGCCTGGAGGGCGAAGGGTTCGACACCGCCGTCGCCTCGACCGGCGAGGAAGCCGTCCTGGCGGTGGAGCAGGGGCCGGTCGACCTCGTGCTTTGCGACCTGCAGTTGCCAGGCATCAACGGCATCGAGACCATCGACCGCATCCTCGCCCGGGACCCGGGTGCCCTGGTCGTGCTGATGACCGCCTACGGCACCGTGGAAACAGCGGTTTCCGCCTTCCAGCGTGGCGCGCACGACTACCTTCTCAAGCCCGTGATCCTCGATGAGGTTTTGGCACGGGCCCGGCGACTGCTCGAACACCGCGAAACACTGCGCGAGAACCAGCGCCTCCGCCGCGAACTCACGCGGGTGGAACAGGCGGCTTCAACTGGCCGGCTGGTGGGCCAGGGCGCCGTGATGCGCGGTATCAGGACGCTGATCGGCAAGATCGGCCCGGCCCGCTCCACCGTGCTCATCCTGGGAGAAAGCGGCACCGGCAAGGAACTGGCGGCCCGGGCCCTTCATGAACTCGGCGAGAAAGCCCGCGACCCGGCCGGGAAGGACCCCGGGCGGTTCCTCGCCGTCAACTGCGCCGCCATCCCCGGGGATCTCTTGGAAAACCAGTTGTTCGGGCACCGCCGCGGCGCGTTCACCAGCGCCGACCGTGATCAGGCCGGCCTGTTTGTCCACGCCGGCAACGGCACCGTGTTCCTCGACGAGATAGGCGAGCTGCCCCTGGCCACGCAGGCCAAGCTGCTCAGGGCCATCGAACAGCGCGAGGTCCTGCCCGTGGGCGCCAACGAACCGGTCCGGGTCGAGGCGCGGGTGCTCGCCGCCACCAACAAGGACCTGCAGGCGGAGATCGAAGCCAACCGTTTCCGATCCGACTTGTACTACCGGCTGAATGTGGTGAGTTTGCGGATGCCTTCCCTCCGGGAAAGACGCGAGGACATCCCCGAAATGGCTGAGCACCTGCTGGCCCGGCATGCCGGCATGGCGGGCAAACGGTTCCAGGGGATCAGCAGGCAGGCGATGGCGCTGCTGCGGGAGGCGCGCTGGAAAGGAAATGTGCGCGAACTCGACAATGTGCTCCAGCGGGCGGTGATTTTGGGCGATGGCCCGCTGGTGGAACCGCACGACCTTCCAGCCGACCTGGTGGGCGAGTCCACCGATCCCTCGGCGGTCGATTCGCTGCCCGAGGCCGTTCGGCGGTTTGAAAGGATGCACATCGAGCGCCTGCTGCGCGAATGTCCCGACAAGCGGGAGGCCGCCAGGCGCATGGAAATCGGCCTGAGCTCGCTCTACCGGCGGATGGGCGACCTGGGAATCGACCTGGAGGCCGGGGAGGAATAGCGCCTTTCCGAATGACTCAGGCCTTGGGCGGGAAAGTGGATCCCGGCGGGGGCACGAGCCTGCGCCGGGACGCCGTGGGATGGCCGGTTTCGGGCTTGTGTTCCGCGAGTCCTTCCACCCGCAGGCTGCCCCCGGCGCGACGAAAATCCATCTCAAGCTCGTGAAGCTTCTCCATGGCTGTGGAATCAATGAATCTTGCTTCTGAAAGATCAACCAGCACGGTTTTCTCAATACCGAATGAAATGATCCGAGCTTTGATTGAGGACCAGTTGGAATAGGTCATTGACCCAAACACCGCAACAACAGAGGACCCATCAGGGCGATCCTTGGTATCGGTTCTGGATTTGAAGGCCGAGGCAAGGGGCGCCCCTTCCCATGAATTGAGAATCTGCTGGATCACCAAGCCGGCGATGATGCCAACCAAAAGATCATTTAAAACAATGGCAACAACAGTAACAGTGAATGGAATGAACTGGTTCTTGCCCTTGGCCCACTTGTCATAAACCAGACCCGGACTAGCCAGTTTCACACCCGTAGTGATGAGTATGGCGGCAAGACATGACAGAGGTATGAGGTTAAGAACCTTTGGCAGCATGACAACGCAAAAAAGGAGCAGGATGCCATGAAAAATAGCTGAGGCCTTGGTCTTGGCTCCCGTGCCAAGATTGACCGAACTCCTAACGATGACCGATGTGAGTGGCAATCCTCCAATAAGGCCGGAAACCATGTTCCCAACTCCCTGGGCAAGCAATTCCCGGTTGGGCGGTGACGACCTTTTCATGGGATCAAGCTTGTCAACAGCTTCCAAATTCAACAAAGTTTCGAGCGATGCGACCGCGGCGATAGTGGCCGCCGCCAAGTAAACGGCAGGATTGTTTATTTGATAAAAATCGGGGAGTGCAAAAAGGTCCGCGATGCCGTTAAGGCTTTCAGGAACGGGAACTTGAACAAGCATGTTTGGCTCCAATGGAGCCAAGTATCCGCTGAAGCCGATTGCCTGTGAAAAAACAGTCCCAAGCACCACGACCACCAAGGGTGCGGGAAGGACCAATTTCTTCAGGGTCTTGGTTGAATCCCAAATGAAAATGAAAAGAATTGAGAATATCCCTATTAGCGCTGCTCCGAGGTGAATCCGGCTTAGAAAACGCCCAATAAAAGATGAAGATGCGGATGGATCCCCGGCTTCAACCATGTAGCCAACGACAACAGGCGTCTGCTTCATGATCAGGATAATCCCGATAGCTGCCAGCAACCCCTGGATCACGCTGCTAGGCATGACCTTGGCAACAAATCCACACCTAGAAACACCTAAAATGATCTGCAAGAAACCGGCAAACATGACTGCCAACAGGAATCCTTCAAACGATCCGACGGAATGAATTTGTGCGGCAACAACAGCAGTCAAGCCTGCTGCCGGGCCACTGACGCTGGAATGCGATCCACTAATCAAGCCGACAACGATTCCACCAACGATCCCCGCGAGCACTCCCGAAATAAGTGGAGCGTTTGATGCGAATGCAATCCCTAGGCAAAGTGGCAGCACCACCAAGAAAACCACAGCTCCGGCCGTTAGATCTGCGACCCAATCACGACCTGCCGTGGAAACACCGCTAACCTGGGATTTAATCATTGTTATCATCCATCCTAAGGTTTGTACCACAGAGGGCGACTGGGGTAACTCCCATGCCGGATTGCGCGCATCCGGGCATGTTTTGCGGGGCTCCACATCCTGTAAACCCTCTGAAATTAAAGAGTGAATCCATGGCCTTCTGATCAAATTTCATAAGGCCGGAAGTCGCGGGACTGGTTGGCGACCACCAAGATTCCCATGTGATTCCCAGGCTTTGGACAAGGCCCGTGGCTCCCAGAAGAAGCGTCACCGCCAGCACGGGTATCCATTCCCGGTCGAGCAGGTCGGGGATGGGGCCGTCCGACACCAAGCCGCGTGGCGGCCCCCAGCAGCATTCCATGGTGAGCCGACCAACGCGAAACGCCACCACCGCCCAGAACCCCGCAAGCACGAGGCACATCCATGGCGAGAAAGCCGATGCCGATTCCATCGCCCCGTCCACCAGCATGAACGAAACCCAAGGCGGCATGCCGATGAGCGCGCCCATGAGCAGGAGGAATCCGGCATGGAACCGGGGGGCCAACCGGGCGACGCCGCCAAGTCGGCCCCAATCGACCGGGCCAAGGCGTGCCACCACGGATGAAAGCAGCCATGTGGCCAATGTCCCAGTCAAGGCAAGGAAAACCGCGGCGCCCATGGCGATGCCATGCCCATACGACTGGGCCAGCAGCGCCATGCCGGTGGAGCCCTTGAGCGTGGCCGAAAGCACATCCGCGAGGTCGTCAGAACCGAGGACACTGATGACGGCGCTCAAGGTGATGACAATCCCGCCGGAGAACAGCACCGTGGAGTTGAAATCGTGGTCGGAAGCCATCAGCGCGCCTGTCATGGCGATGGCGCAGGCGCCCGCGGCGCCCGTGAGCATCGGCCGATTTTCGGGCACATGGAAGGGAGCCAGCGCCATGACCAGAACCATGAGCCCCGACCCGATCGTCAGAATCATGCCGACCTGGCTGTCAGACAGTGTCCAAGCGTAGGCCAGGGCCACAAAAAGCGGTAAAAGGCTCGATAATATACGAACCTTCGACGGGAACAGCGCGCGGCAGGCGGCGCGGCAGGCCTGGAGCGACCGCCCGACCATTTCAGATGGAACCTGGAAAAGCTTCCGCGCCAATAGCCACGCATGCACCGCCACGGGGGTCTGCGCCACCCTCCCCAGCGGCAGGCCCATCGACTTCCGGTACCACAGAAGGTCCATCGGTTGCGACGGCGAGCGGATCAACTGATACCAGCGGATCACCGCGTGGCCGGCCACCAGGGGCACCACCCAGGACCACAGGCCAACCCCGATCATCGCCACCATCACGCCCACGGTGGACATCGCGCTCCAGGCCAGCGCCGTCTTGGCATCGGGCTGGACGCGGCTGCGGATTCCCGCGTCGATGGCGGTCAATCCGCCGCAGACGATGAACATCCACTGCGCGAGCGGGGAAGTGACCCAAAGGCTGTGGAGGCGCACCGCCAGCAGCAGGCCCACATGAAGTGAAAGACCGCCATAAAACAGGGCGCTTGAAGGCGTGGGGCCTTCCATGGCCCTGGGGAGCCACCCACTGAAGGGGAGTTGCGCGCTCTTCACCAGCACGGCGACGGCGAAGCCGATCGCTGCGACATCGCGCACCTCGGGCGGCAGCAGCGCCGCAGAACCGTATTCGCCATGCACCTCGTTCGCCAGGATGAGGCCGCAGCCCACCAGCATGCCGGCATCGGCGATGCGGTATTGGCGCAGCACGGCGACGGCGCCGGAGCACGGCCCCGGCCGCTCATGGTAGAAACCGATCAGCAGCAGCGAACTGGCGCCGATGAATTCCCACCATGCCGCCATCTGCACCGGATTGTCGGCGAAGATGGCCCCCAAAATGGATCCTAAAAACAACAGGGCCGTTGCCATGAACCGGGTGAAGCCGCCCTCGCGGTGCAGGTAGGTCGCCGAGAAACGGATCGTCGCCAGGCCCATCAGCGTCGCGACCAGGCTCAAAAGCGCGCTGATCCCGTCGTACAGGAATATGTTCCACTCGCTGAACACCTTCCACGGAAGCGTCAGCTCCATCGGCCTCATGCCGCCGGTCACCCACACGCCCGCCATGAGGGCCACCAGCAGCAGGCAGGCGCCCATCGCTCCCATCGCCAGGCGCGCGACGGGCCTTTCCCAATCCTCCGTAGGCTTCAGGAAGGCCATCGACACGGCAAGGAGCAAGCTTGTCGCCACGGGAATCCCGATGATCAGCGTCACCAGCAGCGAGGCGATGTCCGGGGAAATTTCAGGAGGCACGGGACACCTCCCCGCGGGGCGAGGGAACCACCAGGGCCGGATCCAGGCTTTCCATCCGGCCGGCGAACCACTCGGCCGACCGGGCCACCTCGGCCACGGGCGAACCGGACGATCCCGCCGACACGAATCCCTTGCCCTCGATGTGGATGCTGGCCTCCGCGGAATCGGGATCGACGCGTATCAGCCGCACCCAGCCGTTTCGAACCATCCTGGCCACCTCGGGCTGGCTCGCGAGAATCGACTCCAGGATCCCGGCGCGGCAAGCCACCATCACCTGCAGCCTCAGGGGCTGGTGGATCTCCACGGCCTGTTTCGGCAAGCCGGTGCGAAGGTCGCCCGTGGCGCCTTCCTGCACCCCCAAGAATCCGACCGGGTTGTGGGGCAGCTTGGTGCCGCTTCCGAGGGTGTCGTTGTCCACGCGCGAGAAATAGTACTGGAGGTTGATGCCGGATATCACGGGCAGGATTCCCGGAAGCAGTTTCCCGATGGCGACGCCCTCGGGATCGGCATCCGGATCATAGGAGATCAGGAACGAACGCCGGTCGAGGAACAGGCCCCGGGTCATCGACCGGGGGCCGTAGAAGGCCATGGCGTTGTTCTGGTGTCCCAGCTCGGGCCTGGGCTGCCCGAGGTCGGCCGACCGGCCCTGCACATGGCGGAGCGCCCGGCCCGCCGCCGTGATTCCCTTGGCCGAATGCAGCCTGCGGCACCTTTCCAGGGCGCTGTGCGCCGCCGCCCGGTTCAGCTTGGCCTGGGCCTCGGACAGCATGGCTGTCGCCCAGCGGGGCGCCGTTTCAAGGTCCTCGAACATCACGGAGTCGTTGCAGGTGTCGTGAAGCCCGCCGACGAACCAGGTGTCCGAGGGGATCCTGATGCCCCTTTTCTGTAGTTCCGCCCTGATATCCACCTGGTTGAGCAGGCGGGCCATCAGGCGGGCATTGCCCAGCCCGTCGTTTCCACCGCAGGCGCCGCAATCATAGGCCGACTTGTGCGGGTTGTTCACGCTGGTCGATCCATGGCCGAGGAACGCCACCACGCGGGAGAATGGCCCCTTCATGTTGATGTTCACCATGAGGGCATGGACCCGGTCGGCCTGCTCGGCCGGCGTGAAGGCTCCATCCCCCGGTTCCAGCACCATCTCGAAGTCGGTCCTCACGAACGAGCGGACGAACCGGGCGATGGCGGCGCGGAGGCGCGCCCCGAGGTGCGGCAGCAGGAAGCCCACCACGACCGCCGGATAGGCGAGCAGGCCGATCAAACCCACTAAAAGCGATCCGCTGACACTATTTCTACTGGCCGAATCCAGCCGGTGCATCATCCGGCTGAGGCTCTGCTGCCGCTGCAGCCTCATGTGCGAGCGAACCTCCGCGGGCACCTCCCGCACATGGTGCGCCGCCTTCACATGCAGCGGGCATTGGTCCTGAGTGATCGCCTGGCCCAGCGGCGTGAAACGGATCGGCAAGCCGAAGAACCCCGGGCCGCCGAAGGTTTCCGCGTCCGGATACAACTCCTCCACCGCCCGGCGGAACGACTCCTCGCGGTCGTCAAGGCAGGTCATCACCTGGAACTCCGGCCTTGCTGCCGGACCCGGGTCGGGGTTGGCCCGCCTGGCGCGGAACCCGGCGAGCACCTTGTTCCGGTACGCCGCCTCGAACGCCTCCTGCCAGACCATGCGCCTCTGGTCGCGTGTGAACGATTCCACCGCGTGGCAAAGGTTGTGGGGGTCCTGGTCTTCCAGCAACGACAAACCGGTAGAGGGTTTCGAGGCGATGGCGAAGTACAAATCCCATGCCTCATCGGGGGCATGACGGGCCGCGCGTCCCGCCGGATCCAAGGTGATCGTCAGGTCGGACCTGAGGCCGGCTCCCGAACCGCGCCGATTACCCGGGCCGCCGAATGCCTCCAGGCAAAGGTGCTTCTCCAGGAGCAGTTGCGCGGCCAGGTAATCCACCAGGCTCACGGGTTGGTCCGGTTCGGCCCGCTCGGTTGGCTGGCACTCCAGCCGCCACATCATCCCGGCCCAGCCCGGATGCGCCATCATGCTGCGCCTCAGGATTGCCGCGTGCCGCGCGTCGTCCGGTTGCTGCCAGAACAGGAGTTCCGAAAGCAGGTCCTCCGCCGAAACCTCGCGGTCGAGCGCTTCCCGGGCTTCCCGGCCCGCATCCGCCAGCCAGGCCTGAATTGTCGGCTGGTCGGCCATGATTCCCAGGGCGAACTTCAGGAAACCCGATTTCCTCGAGGGCATCGACCAATCGGCCGAGCCTCGGTCGAGGTACATCGCGCACAGGGGCCCCAGTTCCTGCCTGAGCCTTTGCCAGGGTATTTCAGCCTCGTTGCGCGCCAGCAATTCAATCAGGGGCAAGTCATCGGCCGGCGTTGGCGCGTGTCCCCCGGCATTCCACGGAAGCGCCTTGACCCTGTTCCAGACATGAACCGGATCATTCCCCCTCAGGCCGCGCGGCGGCCTCTCGCCCACGATCCAATCCCGGCTGGCACGCGCATGTCCGGGCGCCGGCCCCAGCAGGAACAGGGTTGCCCACCGAAATGCCGTCCAGCCTTGGGGAAGCGCCTCCAGCAAGACCCCGGACCGCTCGATCCCCTCGGCGATGTCGGCGTCGCTGATGACGCCCTCCCGGTACAACCCGGCAAATTCATCAAGTTCAAGGTATCCATGGATTCCCAGGATGCGGCGGGCTCGGGCCAGCGCGTCGTGGAATGGGGTATTTTCCATGAAACGCAAGGAATTCTGGGAAACGAAAGTTGTCACGGGGGCCTGGTTGGGCAGGAACGATGCCAACTCGGGAAGCAATTCCTTCCAGCTTTTGTGATGATCCCGGGTCATCCCGTGGCCGTAGACGGCGGAATGGGCTTGGCTGGTCATGGCGGGCACCAAGACGAAGGAATGTCTTGGAGAATCGTGCCTGAAAAAGAGGCCATGAGGCAACTTGGCAAGGTTAAAAACAGGCAATCTTGGCAACCAAGATGAATTCCATGAAAGCTATGGGGCCTTCATGAGAGCGCGGCGGGCAACCTCACCACCATCCGGGCGCCGTTGGGCTGTTTGTTCTCGGCGCGGATCGAGCCACCCAGCCCATCCACGATGGCCTTGCAAATCGGAAGCCCAAGGCCCGTGCCCCGGGATGATCGGACCGTGGTGCCCGAAAGGCTGAACCGCTCGAACAACCGGGCCAGCTTGTCCGCCGGAAAACCGGGCCCGGTATCCGCGATTTCAAGGGTGAACCAGCAGGGTTGCGCGGGGTTGTCAACCGACGCGCCAAGGGCCACGGAACCGCCCTCGGGAGTGTTCTTGAGAGCGTTGTCCACCAGGTTGCACAGCACCTGCTTGAGCATCCCCCTGTCGCCGCGCACCTTGCCCGCCGACAGGGAACCCACCTCAAGGACGATTCCCCGCTGCTCGGCCACGCCGCGGAACATGTCGGCGACCCGCAGGCACAAATCGGCCAAATCGGTCGACTGGCCGTTGTCCGAAAGGCCGCCGGCATCGCTTTCAGCCAGCAAAAGCAGGCGGTTCACCAGCATGGTGAGGGATTCCACCTCCTCGAGGATGTCAACGAGCGTCTCCCGGCGGGATTCCGGCGACGCCGGCGTGTCGAGCGTCAGCTCGATCGACGCCTTGATCGCGGCCAGCGGCGACCGCAGTTCATGCGCGGCATTGGCCACAAAGTCCCTCTGCCGCGCGGTGTAATGCTGGATGCGGTCCAAAAGGCCGTTGATCGTCTTGGCCAGGAGATCGAGTTCGTCGCCCACCTCGCGGAACGGAAGTCGGCCCGAGAGCGCCTCGGGACGCAATGTCCTCGCCATGGACAGCATCGTGCCCAACGGTTCGGTCGCCCGTCCCGCGAGCCAATAGCCCAACCCCGGCGCCGCCACCAGGGTCGCCAGCCCCACGACGGCAAGGACCAGCCTCATCCGGTAAAGGTCGTCGGCGAGGAAGCGCGTGGATGAGCCCGCCTGCACCCTCACGCCCCGGACGCTCCGCTGGACAAGGCAGGTGGTTCCCAGGTGGATGCGGCCATCCGGGCCATCCCATCCGAGCGCCAGGACTTCGGGGGGAACCGGGCCCGCCTCGATCACCGACCGCGCGGCCTGAATCCTGCCGTACCATTCCTGCTCGGAGTGGCTCTCGGCCTTGCGCGCCAGGGCCGCGCGAACCGCCTCGATGTCGATCCCCTGCTCCATGAGCAGGATCAGTTCCCGGCAGTCCTCGTCGAGAACCTGGTCGAGTTCGCGCGTCATGAGGTAGCCGACGCCGAGGTAGAATCCGAGGCTCACGGCCAGGAGGATGGCCAGGGCGCCCAAGGTGTTCCAGAACGAAAGCTGGAAGCGCAGCGACCGGATGAATCGACTCGCCGCCATCGGCACGGTCAGGCTCCCGAGCGCAGCGAATAGCCGCGGCCGCGCACCGTCTGGATCATGCCGTCGTTGCCCGTCTGGGCGAGCTTGTTGCGCAGGCGGTTGATGTGCACCTCGATCACATTCGTCACGCCATCCCAGTCGCCCTCCCAGACATGCTCGCAGAGGGCCTTGCGCGTGGTCACCTGCCCGGCGTTGCGCATGAGCAGTTCGAGAATGGTGAACTCGGTGGGGGTGAGGTCGACATGCTTGCCGCTCGCCGTCACCCGGCGGTTGGTCAGGTCGAGGCTGACGGGGCCCGAGGTCAGCACGGGCGACGGGCGGTGGCCGCTGCGGCGGCAGACCGCGTCCACGCGGGCGAACAACTCCGTGAAGGCGAACGGCTTGACGATGTAGTCGTCGGCGCCGGCGCGCAGGCCGGCCACGCGGTCGTCAACCGATCCCATCGCCGTCAAAACGAGCAGGGGCGTGCGGACTCCCTCGGATCGCAGTTTCCTGAGCACTTCCAGCCCGGACATTTCCGGAAGCATCATGTCGAGGACCACCACATCGTACCGCTGGGTCAGCGCCGCCTCGAGGCCGCGCGTGCCGGTCTTCGCCCAGTCGCACTGGTGTCCCGCCGCGGTGAACCCGCTCTCCACGAGCCTGCCGATGTGCGCGTCGTCCTCCACCAGGAGGACGCGGAGCGGGGCCTCAGAGGGCCGCTCGGCCGATTCGCCCTGTTGGGTCGTGGTGGTGTTCGCGCTCATAGCCCCAGTTCCTTGAGTTGCCTCGCGTCGACGGGCGCGGGGGCCCCCGTCATGAGGTCGCGGGCGCGCTGGTTCTTCGGGAAGGCTATCACATCGCGGATATTCGCCGTGCCCGAAAGGATCATCGCCCACCGGTCGAGGCCCAGCGCGATGCCGCCATGGGGGGGCGCTCCCATCTTAAGCGCGTCGAGCAAAAATCCAAACTTCTCGCGGGCCTGCTCGGCGGGGAGGCCGAGCACGGCGAACAACCGTTCCTGGACGACGGGATCATGGATCCGGATGCTGCCGCCGCCGCACTCGTACCCGTTGATGACAAGATCGTAAGCCCGCGCCTTCACCGACGCCGTGTCCGACTCCAATTTCGCGATGTCCGCCACCCGGGGCGCCGTGAACGGATGGTGGTTCGCCACCCACCTTCCCTCCTCGTCATCGCGCATGAACGACGGGAAGTCGACCACCCACAGGGGCTTGAAGGTTTTGGCGTCGGCCGGCACCAGTCCCAGTTGCGCCGCCAGGTGGGTGCGCAGGCCGCCCAACAGTTCCGCGGCCTTGTCGGGCGCGTCGGCCACCAACAGGAGAAGGTCGCCCGGCTTGGCCCCCAGCCTGCGGCCAAGTTCCTCGAGCATTCCCGCGGCGAAGAACTTCTCGATGCCGCCGGTGTATTTGCCCTCCTCCACCTTCAGCCACGCCAGGCCCTTGCCGCCCGCCCGTGTCACCACCTCGCTGAGCTTGCCTCCCGGCTTCAGTTCCGTGTTCGAGAAACGGCCCGCCGCGCCCGTGGCGTTGATCGCCCGCACGGCATGCCCGGCGGCCACCGCCTCCTGGAACACCTTGAAGCCCGATCCGCCCGCCCAGTCGGTCACATCCGCGATCTCAAGCCCGTAGCGAAGGTCCGGCTTGTCGGAGCCATACCTCAGCATCGCCTCGTCATACGACAGCCGCGGGAACGGCACGGTGACCTCCATCCCCAGGCAGGAGCGGAACACCTCCACCGCCAGGTCCTCGATCAGCTTGAGGATGTCGTCCTGGTCGACGAACGACATCTCGACATCAAGCTGGGTGAACTCGGGCTGGCGGTCGGCGCGGAGGTCCTCGTCGCGCAGGCAGCGGGCGATCTGGTAATAGCGGTCGATCCCGGAAACCATGAGCAGCTGCTTGTAGAGCTGGGGAGACTGGGGCAGCGCGTACCACGATCCCGGATGCACGCGGCTGGGCACGAGGTAGTCGCGCGCGCCCTCGGGAGTGCTGCGGCCCAGTAGCGGCGTCTCGACCTCCACGAAACTGCGCCCGTCGAGGAACGACCGGATCGTCTGGTTGAGCCGGTTGCGCATCAGCAGCGCCTTTTGGAGGCTTGGACGCCTCAGGTCGAGGAAGCGGTACTGCAGGCGAATGTCCTCGCCGGCCAATTCCTCCCCGGGGAACTCGGTCACCTCGAACGGAGGGGTGGGAGACTTGTTGAGCACCTCGAGGTGCCGGGCCACCACCTCCACCGCGCCCGTGGCCAATTCGGCGTTTTCCTTGCCCGGCAGCCTGCGGCGCACCTCCCCTTTCACCGAAAGGCACCATTCGCGGCCGGTTCCGTCGGCGATGTCGAACAGCGGACTTCCCGCGTCCGCCTCGATCACCACCTGCGTCACCCCGTACCGGTCCCTCAGGTCGAGGAACACCTGCTGGTTGTAGGCCCGCCGGGAATTGACCCAACCGTTGAGTGTCACGCTGGTTCCGACATGTTCCGCCCTCAGGGCGCCACAGGTCACGGTACGCTGCCAATCCGCCATGAAAATCTCCCGAAAATCCCCCGCCGCCGCGTCAGGGCCACCCGCTGGGGGATGAAAAAATGATACAGGAATCAAGCGAACCCCGCCTCGCCCCGCGTTTCGGCCTAAGAGTAAGTCATGGCTGAACAAAAGGCGGAAAAGGTGATTGTGCTGGGTTCGGGCCTTGCCGGGCTCGCCGCCGCGGCATGCCTGAAGGAGAAAGGCCACAGCGTCCTCGTGCTCGACAAGGGCGCCGTTCCCGGGGGGCGCGTCGCCTCGCGGCGGATCGGCCCCGCGCTGTTCGACCACGGCCTGCAGCACTTCCACGCCGAATCACCCGAGTTTTCCTCCGCACTGGGATCGTGGAACGACTCCGGCATCATTTCCCGGTGGGCGGTGCCCGCCAGCGAACCGGGCCCGCACTACCGGGTGCCCGGCGGGATGAGGCAACTCATGCGCCGGCTGGCCGGGGGCCTGCCCATCCGCCAGTCTTGCCGGGTGCTGGCCGTCTCGTCGGACCGGGAAGGCTGGCGACTCGGCCTGGACGATGGAACCGAGGAAACGGCGGCCGCCCTTGTGATCGCCATACCCGCTCCCCAGGCCGTCGGCCTGTTCGAGGCCGGCGGGGCCCAACTTCCCGGCGAGGCGCGCGACAGCCTTTCCGCCATCAGCTACCACCGCTGCCTGGCCGTGATGGCCCGCATGGGCGGCCCCTCGGGCATTGCCGATGGCGCGTTGCCCTGCGGGCCCGAGCCTCTGGCCTGGGTGGCCGACAACCACGCCAAGGGTGTGTCGGGCGAACCCGGAGCCCTCACCCTGCTCGCCGGCCCCGAATTCTCAAGGCAGTATTGGGAACTCGGTGACGACCTCGTCGCCTTCCGGCTGTTCGGTTGCGTGCAGGCCCGCCTGGGCCAGCCGCTGGGCGAATATCATGTCAAGCGTTGGCGCCTGGCCCGGGTCTCGGCTACCATCCCGGAGCGCCACATCGCCCCGGATCTTTCCCACCCCGTGGTCTTCGCGGGCGAGGGTTTCGGCGGCGACCGCTCGGAAGGCGCCTGGCTCTCGGGGCTCTCCGCCGGCCGATGGATGGCCGGCCGCCTGGCGGCCTGATCCCCTGCCCGGAACCCGACCCGATGCCCGGATCCTGGACCGACGAACTTCATGCCCTGGCGCTCGTGGGCGCGGGAGGCGCCGCGGGCTCGGCCGCGAGACACCTCTTCGGCTTCCTGCTCCGACTGGGGGGGCTTCCCTCCGCCCAGTCCCACCTCTCGACGCTGGCGATCAACGCCTCGGGATCGCTGCTTGCCGGCTGGCTGCTGCGCCAATTCGGCCCGGTCAACTCCGCCATGTTCCTGTTCTGGGGCCTGGGCTTCTGCGGCGGGTTCACCACCTTCTCAAGCTACAGCCGGGAGTTCGTCATGCTGCTCAGGGAGGAGCGCCTCGCCGAGGCGGTCGCCTACCTGCTGCTGAGCGTGGGCCTCGGGGTCGGCGGCTTCGTGGCCGGCTGGGCGGTCGCCGGGAAGGGCGCCTAGACGGCGCCGAGCCTGGCGCGGATCTCCGATGACGAGATATCAAGCCTGAACTCAAGCTCGGGAATGGCCCGGAACAGCCCCTTGGCGGATTCCGGCACCTCCTCTTCGCGGAACGGGTGGAACACGCCGTCCTCCGTGGCCCGCCCGGCCACCAGGAACGAGCAGCCCCGCTCCCTCAGGTGCGCCAGGGCGCCGGCGAGGCCGCCCGTCCCGGGCGGATAAAACCGCTCCTCCAACACCCGGATGGCGGTGTCGTGCCCCACCACGAAAATGGCGCCCGGCAGCGCCTCCGCCTTGGCCGCGAAGGTGCCCAGGCGCGTCACCACCACCGGCCCCACCCCGTGGAACTGCCTCAGGCGGCGCAGCAGCTCGGCCGCGGGCATCGGCGGCTTGTCGGCGTTGGCCACGGTGATCTCGTAGGCGGCGCGCCGGCCGGTGAGCCTTTCGGCGGCCCGGGCCAGGCCGATGTGCCCGGCATGCAGGGGATTGAACGATCCGGAAACCACGAGCTCGGGGGCGGGGTTCGCGCGCGCCTGCCCGTCGACTTCCAGGCGGGCCCAGGCCCGCGCCCCGGAAATCACCTCCGCCAGCCGGCCGTGTTCGCCCGGTCGGTCCTCGCCGGGCAGGCCCGGGGCGTCGGGATCGCGCAGCAGGCCCAGCAGGAAGGCGCTCACCGCCCGTTCCTGCTCCTGCCTTCCGGGTATGCCGCCCAGGTCCAGGGCCCACGAGCGGCAGACAAGGCCGTCGCACCATCCGAAATGGGCCCTGTCGGCGCCGCGCCTGGGCCGGTCGGTCGCCAGCGCCGCGGTGCAGGAGACGCCCACGGCGCCCGCGCCGCCTGAAAAGACGGTCCTGCGCCAGGCGGCCCACGCCATGGCCCTGGCCGCCAGCGGACCGGATCGCGGGACCACCACCTGGCCGATGAAGCGGTCGAGCGCCGCGGCGCCATAAGGCACGCTCGCCTCGAGCATCACGCGCGAGCAACCGGGAGTGGATTGGAGCGCCGCGATCGCCTGGGTGCCGCCGCCGGCGACCACAAGCGAGAACGGCCGGCCGCCGGCGATCACCGCCGCGGCGTCGGGCGGCGTCATTGGGGGTTGGCGGACAGGGTCCGCTCGGCTTCCTCGAGCAGGTGCCAGGCGTCGCGGGCGCTTGTCGCGGCGCGCAGGCCCTCGGTCACCTCGGGGCGCATCAGCAGCCGCCCCAGCCTGGCCAGCACGCGCAGGTGCGACCCGTCGCTGCGGCAGGCCACCATGAAGACAAGGTCGGTCGGCGCGTTGTCGGGCGCTCCCAGGCTCAGCGGTTCGGCGAGGCGCGCCAGCGACACCACCGACTCCCCCAGCGCGTCGGGCAGCCTGCGGGCCGGGTGCGGGATCGCCACGCCACCCGCCTGAGCCGTGCTCGACCGCTGCTCGCGTTCCCGGAGGCTGGCGAGCAGGGCCTGCGGATCCCACACCTGCCACGACCTTTCGGCGATCTTCACCATCTCCTGCAGCAGCGACGACCTCGTCCTCGCCTGCAGTCCGAGCTCGATGCTGTCCTGGGCTAGTAGCTGGCACACCACCGGTCCGCCCTCGGGTTCGGCCGAGGAATCGAACCGGCTCAGTTCCTCGTCGGAGTAACCGGGCAGCCTTTTCTCGAGCCAAAGGTTGATTTCAGCGGCGGCGAAGGTCCACTCCCCGCCCACGCGGCGGGCCGGAAGGTGGCCGCGGGAGGCCATCTTCTCCACATCGCGGGCGTCCTGGCGGAGCATGTCCGCCAATTGCCTGACCGTCAGGGTGGACTCGTTCATGGAAAAGAGAGTCTCCGATCCGTCAAATCGGCGTCAAGGCCGGGAGACGCTCTCCCGGCCATCAACTCGCCTCGGCGGTTCAGGCCTTGCCGGTTTCTCCGCCGGGGCCGGCGATGCCGGGCAGCGTGAACCCCCGGCCATCCTTGAGGAGCTGGATGTTCGCCTGCGTCTGCTGGCCCAGGCCCCACAGCCGGATGAAGCCCTTGGCCGCCTCGTGGTCGAACTGGTCGCCTGTCTCGTAGGTCGCCAGCTTCTTGCTGTAGAGGCTGTTGTCGCTCTTGCGGCCGGCCACGGTCGCCTGGCCCTTGAACAGCTTCATCCGCACCTGTCCCGACACGAACCGCTGGCTCGAGGCCACGAACGCCGCCAAGTCCTGGTGAAATCCGCTGAACCACAACCCATTATAGACCAGGTCGGCGTATTCCTGCGCCACGATCGTCTTGAACCGCTGCGCTTGCTTGCTCAGGCACAGCGACTCGAGCTCGCGGTGGGCCATGTGCAGGATCACCGCGGCGGGAGCCTCGTACAGTTCGCGCGACTTGATTCCCACGAGCCGGTTCTCGACATGGTCGATCCGGCCCACGCCGTGCATGCCGCCGACGGCGTTGAGGGCCTCGATGAGCGGCACGCCGTCCATCGCCTTGCCGTCGAGGCCCACCGGCCGGCCCGACTCGAACTCGATGGTGACATACGCGGGGGAGTCGGGGGCGCGCTCGGGGCTCGTGGTCCAGCCGAAGGCCTCCTCGGGGGGCTCGGTCCACGGATCCTCGAGCACCCCGGCCTCGCACGACCGGCCGAACAGGTTCATGTCGAGGCTGTAGGGGCTCTTCACCGTCGCCTCGACGGGGATGTCGTGCTTGGCGGCGTATTCGAGGGCTTGGTCGCGCGACATCTTCCACTCGCGGACGGGGGCGATGATCTTCAGGTCGGGCGCGAGCGTCTGGAAGGTGACATCGAAGCGCACCTGGTCGTTGCCCTTGCCGGTGCAGCCGTGGGCCACCGCCGTGGCGTTGTGGGCGCGCGCGGCGTCCACCATGAGCTTGGCGATGAGCGGGCGGCCCAGCGCCGTGGCGAGCGGATATTTCCCCTCGTAAAGCGCCCCCGCGGCCAGCGCCGGGAACACGAAGCAGTCGACGAAGAGGTTGCGGGCGTCCTGGGTGACGGCATCGACGGCGCCGGTCTTGAGCGCCTTCTGCCTGATCTTCTCCATGTCCCCGGTGCAGCCGAGGTCCACGGTGAAGGTCACCACATCCATGTTGTACTTTTCCTGGATCCACGGGACCATGACGGAGGTGTCAAGACCGCCGGAGTATGCCAGAACCACCTTGCCACGACGCGTCTCTGCCATGTGCTTGCCGCCCGCCTCCAGAAAAGGGTGAAAAGGTCAGTTTAAATGGGTCAGCACGATTGCGCCATGGCCAAGTTGCGTCTTGCCGCCCCCGTTTGGGCGGAAGTGTCGGCCCGGGCGCTGGCCGAGGCGCCGCTGGAATGCTGCGGTCTGCTCGCCGGCACGCGCGCGGGAGGCGTGCTCGAGGCCGTCGCCGCCTTGCCCCTGGTGAACCAGCTCGCCAGTCCCACCCGCTTCATCTCGGAACCGGCCGGCCTGTTCAAGGCGCTCAGGCGGGCGCGTGAGATGGGCCTCGAGGTGCTGGCGGTCTACCACTCGCATCCCGACGGCCCGCCCGCGCCCAGCGCCACCGACCTCGAGTGGCGCTGGGCGCCCGGCGTGGCCGACCTCATCGTGGCGGTGGGGGGCGGGGCGCCGCTGGCCCGCGCCTGGGACCTGCACGCCGCACCGCCGAGGGAACTGGCGCTCGAGGTCGGCGGGCCCGGCTGACCGCGGGCCAATGAGGGGGCCCCGGATGGCTCTCGACATCCGGGGCCCGGGTTTTCCTGGCGTCCTGCCAAGAAAATCACATATCCCGCTTCTCTTCAACCCGCGTGCGGATCCTTTCCGCCAGCAGCGCCACATCGAACGGCTTCTTGAACGATTCGTTGAAGCCGTACTGGACGAGTCCTTCCTGGTCGGCCTCGTCCTCGCTCGCCAGCGCCACGATCAGCGTCTGCTCGTAGGCGGGGTTGCGGCGCAGGTTGCGGGCGATCTGCAGCCCCTCGCTGCGGCCCAGCGCCAGGTCGATGATGATGCTGTCGGGATGGAAGCTCTCGGCGAGGATGCCGGCCTCGAAGCCGCTGTTGGCGACCTCGTAGCGGAACTCCTCGGAGACCGGCAGCAGTTCCTGGATGCGGTCGAGGAGCAACTTCTCCGCGCCGATCACCAACACCTTGTGCCAGCTTTCCTCCTCGAGTTCCCCCAGGGGCATCCCGTATTCCTTGAGGAACCGGATGAGGTGGTCGCGGGGAATGCGGCGGTCCTGGCTGCCGGGAATCCGGTAGCCGCGGAGCTTGCCCGAGTCGAACCACTTGCTCACCGTGCGTGGGGCGACCTTGCAGATCTTGGCCACTTGGCCTGTGGTGAAGACGGGTTTCTTCATGTCGAAACGACTCCGTAGGGTTGCAAGGCAGGACCCGGCCTGCCGTCTGGGCCACCCCCCCGGGCGACTTGTGCGGAGCCGCCCGGGGAGCTTTTGAACCCGACGCTTGGAGACCTTGCGGAGTCCCCATCACGGAAATCACGAACGCCGGGTCCGGGAACTTGGTCGGTCCATCGGGACGCGTTCCCTTGCCGGCCCTCGCGGTTTTCCCGCGTCAGGCTGCCCGGACCTTTCCTGGCGGAGACCCTCACGACCCATGGCGGTGTCGGATGGAGGGATCCGCGCCGGGTTTGCCCTGGCTAAGAATGTTTTTCGGCAATGCAAGTCGGTTTTTTGAGGAAATGATCGCCAATTGGACGGATTCTGCCGTTTTCCGTTCTTTTCCCGTCATTCCGGCTTGTCCGGTCAACCCGGTTTATCACGGCGACGCCGCTAAAACGCATTGATCGCAGCTTGCCCATTCCTACAACGGCGACGGTCCTGCCCGCCGTCGGGGTCATAACCCCTTCCGGTACACCACCATGTCGTCGCCCGGAGCGTAGAATTCGCGCAACACGCCTTGCCGCTCGTATCCGATTTTCTCGTAAAAGCGTCGTGTCGGGAGATACCGCTCCGTTCCGCTCGTCTCCACGAACATGGCACGGCCGGCCTTGCCCTTCACCCGCTGCTCGGCCCAGTCCATGAGGGCCCGTCCGCGCCCGCGCCCCTGGAGCAACGCGTCCACCACGAGCCAATAGACATGCCAGGTGCCCACCGTCATCGGGGCGGGGGCGTAGTGAACGAATCCGGCGCGCCTCCCCTCCTCCCACAGCACCCACGCCTCCTGCCCGGCGAGGTCGTCGGCGGAGTCGAGGCAATCGGTGAGCACCTCGTCAAGCGCCTCGAGTTCCAAGGGCTTGAAGAAGCCGGTGCCGTCGCTCAGGGCCACCAGGGGCGCGATGTCGTCGCGGGTGAGGGGCAGGAGTTGGCTCATGCCGACAGGATATGAAATGGCCAAGCCCGCCGGGGAGTGGGTCTTGGTGCCGCCGATTCCACCCGCCCGGCCTCCCTCCGGTTTATCATGTGGGAACAGTTCAGGAAGCGGGAGGTCCGGCATGACCCTTCACGGCATCGTTCACGGGAACATCATCCGGCTCGACCAGCCCGTCGGCCTCGCCGATGGCGCGCAGGTGGAGGTGGAGGTGAGGGCCCTCGTTTCCCCTGATGCCGCGGCGGCTTGCCATGCGGGCCTGAGGCCACCCCCCGGCCTGGGCAAGGGATTCATCACCGTCGTGGCGGAAGACGAGAGCCACCTCGGGGATTTTTCGGAATACATGCCATGAGGGTGCTGGTGGACACCCATGCCTTGCACTGGTACATCGAGGGCGACAAGCGCCTGAGCCAGGTGGCGGGAATAACCATTCAAGATGCGGCCAATGAGGTTTTCATCAGTCCAGCCTCCTTTTGGGAAATCGCCATCAAGGTTGACCTGGGCAAATGGAAGCTGGAAAAACCTTACGCGGCGCTCATGGACTTGGCCTTGGTGACCTATGGATTTCAGATTTTACCCATTTCCGTTTCTCACACCAATCAATTGATCGGCCTTCCCTATCCCGAAGGGCACAGGGACCCGTTCGACCGTTTGTTGGTTGCCCAGTGCCTGGCCGAAGGCCTGCCGCTGGTCAGTTGCGACACGGCCTTCGACCTGTATCCCTTCAGGCGCCTCTGGGCTTAAGCCCCCCCTTCACCTCAGAAGGCCTGGCCCAACAGCCTCAGCAGCAGGCGGACGAGCAAGTCCACCAGGGGCTCGGGCAGGCCGGCGCCCGCCACCGGCCGGTCGCGCGTGAGGCGGATCGCGAAGCCGGCGATCTCCCACAGCGCGTGCGCCAGTTCCGCCAGGTCGCGCGACCCGCCGCGCGGAAACGCCAGCACCACCCCCGCCGCGGCCGCCGGAAACCGTTCCGGCAGCGGATACAACGCCTCCAGTTCCGTCATGACACCCTCCCCTCGCCGGCGCCCCTGCGCGCCGGAAACCCCGCCACCCTCGAAAACGCCCACGAGTCGCCCTGCCCCAGCATCGCGTCCACCACCGCGGCGTCGGCCCAGAAGCCGCCGGGAGGCGGGTCGCCGGGGCCCGGCGGGCCGGTGTGCGCCCCCGGCCCCCATGAGTTGAGCAGGTAGCCTCCCGGCCGCACCTTCAGCCGGTAGCCCACCAGCGCCATGCAGTGGTTCCAGGTGCCCCGCGGCGGGGCGAAGCCGTCGGCGTCGCGCCTCGTGCCGAAGCCCCGGTCGCTGCACACCGCGATGCCGTAGCCGGAGGCCAGCGCCCGGCACGCCTCGTCAAAGCGCGTCACCCGCGCCACGCCCGCCACCGGATGCCGCCGGCAATGCGGCTCCAAATCGTCGGGAACTCCGGTTTTGCCCAGCCTGCGGCAGGCCGCGGGGTCGTACCTCCTCAGGTCGTGCCGGCCGTGGATTCCCCGCTCCACCACGCCCCAGCGCCTCACGAACTCCGCCGCCCACGCCCCCACCGATCCGTCGCCCCGCACCCTCCCGCCGCCCACCTCGACCCGGCTGCCGGCGTAAACGATCTCCTGGCAGATCGGGGCGAAGCCGTCCGGTTCGCCCGAGGCGATCTCGGCGCACAGCGTGTGCTCGATCGCCGTCGCCGCGCCGAACCCCACGCAACTGCCCACCGCCCCCTGGTCGCGCGCCGGCAGCGCCGCGCCCGTCACCTTCCGGCACGCCTCCCACAGGTACGCCTCATCGGGCGGCGCCGCCACGCCCGCCGGCGTGTCGCCGAACACGGGCGTCGGCAACCGCTCCATCACCCGGGCCACCGCGCCCGGATCCCTCAACCAACCATGCCTCCGCGCCGACCTCATCGCCATTCCCCTCCCCTTGGTTCCGCTTTCCCGTCACCCGTGCGCGCGTCGATCCGCTCCGTCAGCTCGACAAGCCGGCCCAGCGACCGCTCCTGCCCCGCCAGCAACCGCTCGGTGCGGTCGAGGAACGCCAGGTGCCGGTCGCGCAGCGGCACCACCACCTCGCGGCCCACCCAGGCGCAGGCCCTCCCCGCCGCCAGCAGCACGCCGGCCAACAGCGCCGCGGGCACCCCCAGCCTCTCGGCCGCCTCGAGCCATCCCATCGCCAGCCTCCCCGTCGCCTAAATGTTGTCCGTCGGCCAATCGGGCCTCAGCCTCCTCAGCCTCGCCACCTTGTGCTCGCCGGCGCCGCCCCGCCCGGCCACCGCCACGAACCTCACCTCGAAGCGTGTGCCCGCCGCGTCGGGCACCGCCACCTGCGGCGCCAGGCCGCCGTCGGCGCCGTCGCGCAGGTCGGTCCCCGCGGGCACCAGCAGCCGGTGCGTCCACACCAGTTGCGTCCCGAGGGAATCGAGAACCGGGTCGGGCTCGAGCCGGCACGGCACCCCCGTCGCCACGGGCGGCGCCGCCGGCGCCATCGCCTCGTGCCAGATCGCGCAGGTCGTGTTCCAGGCCGGGCTTTTGTCCGCCATGACGATTCCTCCTTGTGACAACTTCAGATCCGGTACTGCCTGAACGGCGCCAGCAGCGCCCGCCCGGCGGGGTGGGGCAGCGGCTCGGCGGCCGCGGGGTTGCCGCGCGCCGTCCACCACAGCGCCGCGGCCATCTGCGCCACCGCCTCGGCCACGGGCTCCGGCAGCGGGTCGTGCCCCGCCTCCACGACCAGCCTCACAGGCCCCGCCACCCGCCTTCCCAGGTCCACCCGCTGGCTCCGCGAGTCGAGCCTGGCCCCCGCCAGCACCGCGCCGTAGGCCACCACGGGCACCGGCCGCCCGGGCCTCACCGCCCGCGCCGGGATGCCCAGCAGGAGGTCGCCTCCCTCGAGGTGCAGCCGGTCCGAGGGGGCCGACGCGGCGCCGGGCGCCAGCGCCGCGGTGTAGCCGTCGCTGCCGGCGTTGACCGCCGAGGCCAGCGCCATGGCGGTGGGAAACTGGGCCAGGGGCAGCGCGCGGCCGCCCGCGTCGTCGGCCAGCACCAGCGCGGTGGTGGAAAGCCGCACCGTTCCCGCGCGGTCGCGGCCGATCGCCAGGGCCGGTGCCGGCTCCGCCGCCGCCGACAGCAGGGCCCGCGCCGGCCGGTGCCGCACGGCGGTCTCCCGCGCCCCGGCCACATCGTGGATCTCAGCGGTCTCCCACGGGCCCAGCGGCGCGCCGCAGAACCTGCGGGCCAGTTCCGACGCCGTGGCCACCGACTGGGCCAGCTCGGCGTTGTCGGAGTCGGTCCAGGCGCGCGGCGCGAAGGCCCGCTTGGCCCGCTCGAGGGTAATGAGTGACATGCGTTCTCCTTGAAAAATCAAAATCGCGAGCGCGGAACGGTCTGGTCTTGGCGAGCATGGGGCGTTAGCCCCATGAGACGATTCCGGAAATTCTGTTGGTTGGAATCATGGGGCTTACGCCCCATGCTCGCCTCAATCGGGTGAGCCCCATGCTCGCCTCAATCGGGTGCGCCCCATGCTCGCCTCAATCGGGTACGCCCCATGCTCGCCTCAATCGGGTACGCCCCATGCTCGCCTCAATCGGGTACGCCCCACGCTCGTTAAATGCACGCAGTCGACCGTTAGTTGGAATCATGGGGCTTACGCCCCACGCTCGCCTCAATCGGGTACGCCCCACGCTCGTTAAATGCACGCAGTCGACCGTTAGTTGGAATCATGGGGCTTACGCCCCATGCTCGCCTCAATCGGGTACGCCCCATGCTCGCCAAATGCACGCAGTCGACCGTTAGTTGGAATCATGGGGCTTACGCCCCACGCTCGCCTCAATCGGGTACGCCCCATGCTCGCCAAATGCACGCAGTCGACCGTTAGTTGGAATCATGGGGCTTACGCCCCATGCTCGCCTCAATCGGGTACGCCCCACGCTCGCCAAATGCACGCAGTCGACCGTTAGTTGGAATCATGGGGCTTACGCCCCATGCTCACCTCAATCGGGTGCGCCCCATGCTCGCCTCAATCGGGGATCAGTTCACCGGGGGGAACACCTCCGGCGGGCGCTCGTCGGCCATCGACCCGAAACGCCCCTCCGTTCCCAGGAACACCGTCGCCACGCTCACCGTGGTCCCGCCCGTCACCTCCACCCGCAGCCTCGCGAACCGGTAGCCGTTCGCCGTGTCCATCTCCCCGGGCAGAAGCGAGATCGTGTAGGCGCGGTAGTCGAGGCCCGCGTCGGCCACCGTCACCACCTTGCCCGGGATGTCCTTGGCGCCCGTGCCGCCCACCGTGGTGGCCTGCTGCGCCCGCAGCACCATCCCCGTGGCGTCGGTCGAACCCGCCAGCACCACCCACAGGTAGCCCCGGGCCCCGCCCACATCGGTCCACGGGTGCGACCCGGAGGTGCCGGCGAGGTTGTCCGGCGCCATGATCGCCCTGGGGAAAAACCGCTCAAATGGCTTCATCTGGCATCTCCTTGGGTGTCGTCACGAGAGGTACACGAAGGGCGACAGCGTGCTGGCGCCGTCCGACAGGGTCATCGGCGCTCGCATCCACGGCTGGCCGTCCACCCGCGACACGAACCGCCACGCCGCCTGGTTCGTCGTGAACGCCGTGTGCTCGCTGTAGGCCACCTCCACCTGCCTGCGGTCGCCGATGAGGTACTGCTCCCAGTTCACCAGGCACACATCGCGGGGCAGGCCGAGCGCCGTCAGCTTCTCCGAGGTGAGCACCGGCAGGCCGAAGAACTGCCCCGGCGCGGCGGAGCGCGCGTCGGGCAGGAACACCAGGTTCGTCGCGTCCGCCATGAGCAGCAGCTCGCTGTACACCGACGGGTGCATCACCCAGCAGGCCCGCGAGGCGCTCCAACCGGGCATGAAGCGGGCGAGCATCTTCGCCGCGTCGTCAAGGAGGAAGCGGTTGGCGGTCTTGCGCGAGACGGCCACCGCGGCGCCCGTCGCCGGGCCCACCGCCCCCAGGGGCTTGCCCACGCCGTCGCCCCTGAGGAAGGCGCTGTCCTCGTGCCATGCGATCGCCCCGCCGAACAGCGCCGCGAGCAGGGCCTCGAGCCCGGCGCCGGCGTCGTCGACGAGGGTGTTCGAGACCTTCGCGTAGCCGGAAAGCTCGCGCGCCTGCAGGGTGACTTGCCGGAACGCCGGTTCCGACTGGTTCACCGCGGAGGCTTCCTCGCTCCAGCGGGCCACCAGGCCTCCGAACGCCGCGGTGTCGCCCGCCGCAGGGGCGGAGGTCACATCCAGGGCGGGCACATGGAGGACGCCGGCGCCCATGGGGATCACCGTGGCCCTGGGCCTGGCGACGGCGCGCTCGGCCGCCACGCCCAGGAGCCTCGGCAGGAACTCCTCGGGCACCAGGTAGCCGCCCTGGGCGCCCGCCTGCGTGTTCATCGCCGCCTTGCTCGAGCGGTACACATCCTCCAGCCTGCGGCAGTCGTGGGTGCGCACGCTCAGCAGGAAGTCGGCGAAGTTGCGGCGCTCGTCGCCCCGCCCGCCGTCGCCGAAGATCGCCGCGCGCGCCCCCCGGGCCGAGAGCGTCCGCGCCCGGCCGGCCTCCTCCAGCCGGCGCTCCACGGCGCGCGCCACCCCCTGGGCCAACTGGTCGGCCAGCGCCTCGGCCGCCGCCGTCTCCACTCCGTCGTCGATCGCGTTCATTTCTTCCTCCATCCGTCGCCTCCTCCCGCTTCCCCGGCCCGACCGCCGAGCCGTTTCATCGCCAGCTCCACCGTCCGCTCCCCCAGGGCCCGGATCGCCCCCTCCGGCAGCACCAGCGTCTCGGGGTTCGCCGGCAGGAACACGCACGCGTACTCGAGCAGGATCCACCCCGAGACCACCTGCCTGGCCCCCGCCATCTCCGGCCTGGCCCGCGTCTCCTCGGGCGTCGGCGCCCTCGTCCGCGTCGCCAGGAACCCGATCGACTTGCCCACCAGGAGCCCCGAGCGCACCAGCGCCCAGGCCAGGTCCGGCGTCCAGGCCACCGCCGGCGCCAGTTCCTCCGGCCTCGCCGGGTACACCGTCCGCGCCAGCACCCCCCGCGCCGTCACCCGCCTCCACGCCGACAGGCCCGCCGGTGGCCCCGCCGTGTCGTGGTTCCAGGTCACCACCGGGTTCGCCGAGAAGTGCCGGTCGTCCATCCCCCCCGGCAGCACCACATCCCCGTGCCGGTCGATCGCCGCCGTGCTGATCCACGATGTCTCCCCCCTCGCCTCCGCCCGCGCCGGCGCGCCCGCCGCCAGCGCCCTTCTCGGCTCCCGCAACTCCGCCGGCAGCGACTTCAGCACCGCCTCCTGCTCCCGGGCCCCGGCCTCCGTCACCCGCGTCCCCAACGGACCCTTCACCAGGGCCGCCCTCATGCCGCACCTCCCCCCGGCGCCTCGCGCCTGGCCCTACCCGTCTCCGGGGCGATGTCGATCCGCCCGGTGATGTCGGTGGGCGCCCAGGCCACCGGCAGCCACGGCACCCCGCCCCAGGCCACCGGGCCCAGCCCCCGCCCCGAGCGCACCTCGTTGATGCAAAGCACCCCCTGCTTCAGGTCCAGCTCCTGCCGCCTCAGCGCCTCCTCCCGCTCCAAGGGCGACGGGTCGTCGCTGGCGAAGAACAGCCCCCCCGACGGGTCGTAAAGCCGCGCCAGCGCGCTCGAGAGCCTCTGGTCGCGGCGCCTCAGCCTCGGCCGCACCGCCACGGCCAAATGCTGCCTCTCCGCCGCCTGCAGGTTCGCCAGGTTCGTGTCGTTGGTCAGGTACGCCAGCGGCACCCCGAAGGCGTTGGCGATGTCCGCCCGCGTGCCGCCCATGTCCGCCAAGGTCGCCAGTTCGCCCAGCGGGTTCTGCACCACCGAAACCTTGAGGCTCGCGTCGGCCACCAGCACCCTCCCCGTGCCCCGCCGGAACTTCCTCTCCCACTCACCCTCCAGCCTCTCCCGCTCGTCCTCGCCCAGGGGGCCCTCCGGCGTCAGGATCACCCCCGGCGCCGCGGCACCCTCCAGGAGCCCGCCACGGTAGGCCCGCAACTGGCCCGCCGCCCGCACCGTCTCCAGGCACGCCCTCAGCGGGCTCAGCCCCGGCCCGTACGGGTCGCGCGGGTCGGGATAGCGAAAATGCACCACCTCACCCGCCGGCAGAGCCGTCTCTCCCTTGGGCCCCGACACCCGGTAGCACGCCAGCGTCCCGTCCTCGCGCCGCTCCGCCCGCACCCGGTGCGCCGGCAGCGTCCAGATGGCCCGCGGCAGGCCGTCGGAGCCCGCCTCCAGGCTCCAATAGGCGCTGCCCACGGTCTCCTGGTGCAAAGTCGTCAGTTCCCACAGTTCCTGCGCGTCCTGCTCGCCGTTCACCTCCGCGAGCAGGTCGAGGAGCGGATGGTCGGTCACCTCCCGCACCTCGCCCGCCCCGCCCGGCACCGCCAGCTTGAGCCGCTCGTCGGCTCCCAGGGCGCGGGTGCGGGCCCGCCTCGCCTGCCGGCCCCGCGCGAACAGCCGGGGCGGGTACGACGCGCACACCGCCGCGTTGATCGCCGCGCAGGCGTAGGCGGTGTGGCTGAGTTCGGCCAGGCAGTCGGCCGGCCGGTCGCCCCGGCGGGGCGCCACGAACATTTCCGCCGCGCGGTCAATGGCGCGCTTCCGGCCGAATGGCCACCACATGCGAGATCTCCTTTTCGTGTCATTGGCGGGCGCCATGGGCGGACCGGTTTCCGGCGGGCGCGGGGCGCCAGCCCCATGGGCCCGTCAGACGACCCGCGTCTTCCCCATCCGCCCGGCGTCGAGCCCCATCACCAGGTACCTCAGCGCCGCCAGCGCGTGGTTGTCGCGGTCCAGCGGCGTCTCGCTCCCCTCGGCCTCGTACCGGTAAAGCCCCGCCTCCCGCGCCAGCTCGGGGCACGCCCCACGCGCCACCCTGAGCCTGCCGCTCTCCAGCCGGGCCGTCACCGCCGCGATCCCGCCCGCCAGGGCGTTGTTCCCCGGCCACACCCGCAACCCCGCCGCCCTCAGTTCCTCGATCTCCGTGCGCCCCGCCGGGTCGGCGCGCCAGATCGCCTTTGCGGGCAGGGCCCGCGCGTGCTCGTGCAGCGGCGTCCGCGCCAGGTACCGCTCCCCCGTCAGCCAGAGCACATCGTCCCGGGTGCGTAAGCCCCACACCGCCGCGAACGGGTTGCGCCAGCCGAAGTCGATGCCGCCCACCGGTTCCCCGGCGTCCGGGGGCGGCGCGTCGGCGAACGCCGACGCGAACCCCGGGTACACCAGTCCCGTCAGCGCCCCGAAGCTGCAGCCGTACTCCTGCTCCACCCACGCGTCGCCCAGCGCCGCCCGCTCCAGCGAGATGAACTCGGGGCTGATCCTCGGGCACGCCGTCCACGGCGCCTCGTGCCGCTCCCAGCCCGCGCCCGCGGCCCACTCCCTCCAGAACCACCCTTGCCGGCCGAACGGCGTCGACAACGCCACCAGCCTGCCCCGGCCCACCGCCAGCATCGGCCTCGCCGCGGCGTACAGCGCGTCGGGAATCCTCGACGCCTCGTCCAGGGCGATGAGCCCCGGCCCCGAGAACCCCCGCAAGGTCGCCTCCGCCCCCGGCAGGGCCAGCACCCGCGAGCCGTGCCCCAGCACCAGTTCGTCGCGCGTGCGCCTTCGGGCCCGCCCCCAGCTCCCCAGCCCCGGGGCGTTCGCCGCCAAAAGCGCCGCGCATTTCGCGTGGATCTCCCTCGACTGCCGCAGGCTCGGCGCCAAAAGCAGCACCAGCGCGCGTTCCCGGCGCAGGGCCGCGTGCAGCGCCAGCGCCGCCGTCACCGTGCTCTTGCCCGCCTGCCTGGAGCAGCACAAAAGCAGCCGCGCCGCCCGCGACCTCAGCACCCGTTCCTGCCATGGATCCGGCTCCACCCCGGCGCGCCTCAGCAGCGCCGCGGGGTCCAGCATCGCCGCCAACGCGCCAAGCATCCGCAGCGCCCCGTTCCCCGTTCCCTACAATCAGAAGGTTCCGTCCGGAGTGTCCCCGATGATCCGAGCCTTCGTCTTCCCGTTCGACTCCTTCGGCTCCGCCGGCACGGGCGCCGGCGCCCTGGCCCTGGGCGACGCCATCCGCGAGATGCGCGCCGACTTCTTCCACGAGACCGTGCCCACCCGCGCCGCCGCCTGGGCCGGCGACCTCAAGGTCCGCGAGGTCGCCTTCGACACCCCAGCCGCCATCGCCCGGTTCCGCAAGGCCGGCCGGGCCATGCTCCGCAGGCCGCTCGCCAACGGCGACCCCGTCATCTGGCTTTCCGGCAACCACCTCGGGGCCATGCCGCTCCTCGACCTCGCCGCCGCCGACCCCGACACCATCGTCCTCCAGGCCGACGCCCACCTCGACATCCACGCCTTCGGCGACAGCGTCGAGACCCTCTCGCACGGCAACTACCTCCGCCGACTCCGCTGGAAGCCCGACGGCTCCCCGCGACTCGTCCACCTCGGCCACCGCGACCTCCTCCACAAGACCGACGACATCGAGCCGTTCATCCCCCACGCCATCCCCGCCGAGGAGCTCGTCGCCGACATCGCCGCCGCCAGGGGCAAGGTCGCCTCCCTCGTCACCGACTACGACAAGGTCGTCATCGACATCGATGTCGATGTCTTCGACGAGGGGCTCGTGCCCGGCAGCGCCAGGCCCGTCCCCTGCGGGATCTCTCCCCTGCAGCTCCTCAATGTCATCAAGGCCATCGACCCGGCGCGCGTCTGCGCCCTGGCCGTCTCCGAGTACGATCCCGGCCGCGACGACCGCGACCGCGGCCTCGCCGCCCTCGCCTGGCTCCTCGAGCGGTTCCTGCTCTGGAAGTCGGGCGGCTAGTCCCCCAGCGCGCACCCGCAGCCGAACCACGCCCGGCCTCCCCCCAGCCGCGGCACCAGCACATGCCGGCACGCCGGGCAACGCGCCACCGCCAGCATCTCCGCCATGTCCGCCTCCGGCCTGTCCGGCGCGGCCGCGGGCCGTTCCGCGCGCGTCCGCCTCTCCCGGCTCTCCATGGGACCGCCGTCCCGCGGCCCGCTCATCGCCCCGCTCCCGGCCGGCCGAACAGCTCCGCCCGCCGGCCCGCCCGCTCCGCCAGGGCCCGCAGCCTCGACTCTAGCTCCGCCGTCCACCGGGCCCGCCGCGTGTAGGTGTGCCTCACGCCCGGCCGGCGCGCGCACGCCAGGCACAGCCCCAGGGGCACCTCGGGCGCCACCCTCAGGCAGTGCAGGCACGCGGGCGGCATCGGCGCCCCCGCGCGCGCCGGCCGTCCCGGCCCGCCGCCAACTCCCAGCCAAGGCCTTCCCGTCGCCGCCATCCTCATGCCCCGTCCCCCGTCTCCTTCCCACTACTGTACACTTGTATACTACGCTCTGGGGATCCCTCACGGCAACCCAGCCACGACGAGATCGCCGCCCGCGCCTCCGGCCACGGCTCCAGCCGCTCCACCAGCTCACGCGCCAGCTCCCATGGCAATTCCGGCTCCGGATTGTCCGGCTTCGCCTCCGCCCGCGCCGCCGCCGTCCAGCCCTCGCGGTCGGCGCGCGGACGCCCGGGCCCGTGCCTCAGCCAGTCGAGCGGCTTCGCCTTCAGCGCCGCCACCTCCGCCTGCAGCCTCGCCACCGCCTCCGCCTGCCTCACGGCGCGGCAAAACTCCCGCACCGCCGCGGGCGCGCCCTTCCTCCTCCCCCGCGACAGCCACCGCCTCAGCCGCCCCGGGGGCACCCCGGCGGCCTCCGCCGCCACCTCCGGGTACGCCCCGCCCCGCACATACGCCGCCACCCGCGCCGTCAGCTCCGCCGTCGGTTCCGTCATCGCCCCGCCTCCATCAGCAGTTCCCGCGCCCGCCTGGGCTCCATCGCCGGGCCCACATACTCGAAGCCCGCCGTGAGCCTCGTGCTGGCGCGCCCCAGCCTCGCCTCGAGTCCCCCCCGGCCGCGCGCCGCCAGGCCGGGCGCCCGCGTCAGCCTCCAGTGCCCGCTTTTCAGCCGCGACCGCGCGTAGCCCGGGTGCGCCGTCGCGCTCAGCGCCCTCAGCCCCAGGCCCCGCCACAGGCTCGCCACGAACCCCGACAACGCCATCCCCGCCCCCAGCCCCTGCCACTCGGGCAGCACCACCGTCCGGTGCTCCCGCCGCGCCGCCGGCCCCCTGCCCACGAACGGCAGCCACGCCGAGAACGCCACCGGCCGCCCCGCGTGGCTCGCCAAAAAGCACACGCTCGAAGGCGATGCCGAATGGCTCAAATAATGATGCTCCCGGAACAGATCCCACGCCTCCACGCGGCAACGCCACACCTCAAGCTCCAGCCTTGGCCGTCCTTGAAGGCACCTCCGGGCCAAGGACCCCGCCGCCGGACAAGCGATCCAGTCCGGATCCAGCCACTCCGCGATGTCGTCGTGGCAGCCGACGGCCACGAGCCTCACCCCCAGCCGGCGCGCCAGCCGCGCCGCCGCCGCGCTCCCCGTCCGCGCCGTGTCACGGTCCACCACCGAGGTGAACTCGTCGGCGCACAGCACCGCGCCCCGCCGCCTGGCCTCGGCGATGCCCCGGGCCAAATCCGCGCGCCACCTCTGCCCCACGCTGAGCGCCCCGTAGGGCTTCAGCCACGCCGGCGGGCTGTTGAGCCCCGCGCCTCCCAACAGCTCCACCACCTCGCCCACTCCCAGCTCGGGCCCGAACCCGTCCACGATCGCCCGCCCGTCGGGCCACGACGACTCCCCGCACCACGCCGCCCCCGGAAACGCCGCCCGCGCCAGCGTCGTCTTCCCGCAGCCCGACGGCCCCGTCACCAGGCCCACCGTCCACGCCTCGTCCGCCCCCGGCATCTCGCACCGCAACCGCGTCACGCTGGCGCCGCCCGCCGGCAGGTCGAACATCCCCGCCACCTGCCTCACCCGCGCCGTCGGCTCCACCAGGCTTTCCAGCACGATCTCCACGCCCGTCCCCCTTTCCTCACGCGGTGAGGGCCCGGCAATCGAGCCCCCTTTTGGCCAACTCCTCAAGCAGAGCCCCCTGCGCCGACTCGCTGTCGCACCGCACCATCACCAGCCACTGCCGTTCCCACTCCGGCTCGGGCTTTTCGGGCACCTCGGGTTCCGCGGGCGCCCCGTGCCACAGCGCCTTGAGCGCCTCGTCGTCGGTGGGGCACAGTTCTTCCAGGGCCGCCAGCGTCTCCGCGTCGACTTCCGCCAGCGCCGCCAACGGATCCAGCGTGAGCAGCAGTTCGCGCGCCTCCTGCTCGCTCACCTCCACCACCTCGACATCGAGAACGGTGTCGGCGTCGAGGCTGGCGCGCAGGTGCCCGTCGATGAGTTGCAGCCTGCCGCTGGGCAGCCTGCGGGCCAGCACGCTGCGGGCGATGCCGAAGCGCGCCAGCGCCGCGCGCAGCGCCGCCTTCTGGCTGTCGGGATGAACCCGCGGGTTGAGGGGGTGGGGCTCAAGGTCCCCGGCGCGAACACGCAGGTGCTCGACGATGCGGCTGGGTGTCTTCATTGCTATAGCGTGCGAAACCGGGGCTGGAGTGTTGCAAGGGGAAAAAATCAATTTTCACAAGAGCCCTCAGCGCAGCGAAGCGGAGTGAGCGGGGGGACTCTTCAACGACTTTGAGGAGGACCCGCTCACTCCGTGACGGCGCAAGGCGCCGTCACTCCGTTCGGGGCTCTTTTTGAATTTCGATGCGTTCGGGGCTCTTTCGCGTTTTCCGTTTTCCGTTTCTCGTTTCGCGCTGCTTTTATCCCAGGCTTTTCGTCGACCCGTCGAATGTGCACATGGGCTCGCCCTGCTTTTCCAGCGTATAGCGGATGGCGTTGGCCAGGTACCGGGCCTCGAAGATGTGCTTGATGCTGCCCCCCTCGGTCCAGCGACGCTTCTGCGCGCAGCCGTGCCGGTTCAGGGCCATCGACATGGCCGATTTCATGGAGACCAGGCCGCGCGCCGGCTCGGCCATGCCCGAAACCACGCAGTGCAGATGGCACTCGCGCAGGTGCAGGGCCCGCACGGCCCAGCCACGCGACTGGGCCCGGGCCAAAAGAGCCTCGAACGCCACGGCCCGCTTCGCGCCGTCGAGACGGTACGGAGGCTCGGCCATGTGGCACTGGTCGATCATCAGCCGCCAGTCGTCGGGCCCGGGCACCGGGTCGCCATGGGCGTTGCGCTGATGGCCGTCGATCCATCCGGGAGCCCGGCCGCGGAGCCAGTGCCCGTAGTAGGTGAAGGAGATGAAATGGGCCAACGGCATCATCGGCTCCGACAAAACGCGCTCACGAAACAATACGCGAAAGCAGCCCCCCGAACACGAAAGAGCCCCGAACGGAGCGAAGCGGAGTGAGCGGGTCCTTCTCAACGACTCTGAAGACGACCCGCTCACGCCGTCAGCGGCGCTGATCATGCCTCGGAAAAATGGGGCCCCAGCCCGTCGTACACGCGCAGGATCTCGTCGCGGGTCCGGAAAGTCCCGAATTCCTTCATGTCGTTGCGCTCGACGATGGGGAAGGTGCCCATGATGTAGGCGGCGTCGTCGCGTCCGACGCCGTAGAGGCGGAAGAACAGGGCGTCGAGTTCGCAGCGGAGGCGGAAGCGGCGCTGGGGGTCCCAGGGGAAGGGCGGGCCGTCGTGGCCGAGGTCGCGGGCGAACGGCTCCAGGTCTGTCGCCGTGTACACCAGCTCCAAAACCCGCTCCCGGATCCACCCCTCCCACTTCCCGTACGCCTCCGGCGGAAGCACGGGAAGTTGCTTGATAATAAAATAGGCTAAACTTGTAGCTCCATTCTTTTGGCGACATACATAATCAAAAACAAATGAATTTAGATTGGCATACAAACACATATTTAATTGAGTTGATTTATTGGTAAATAAGATCGGAAACTTATGCCCCACACCCTCCCTCGGCATGATCCCCGCAATCGTCGTTCGCACATCCGTGTTGCGGCAAATGTCGCGCCAGCCCATCAGCCAGCCCTTGTCCCAGCGGCCGAGCAGGCGATTGTCCACCTCGCTTCGCGGCACCCAGTACTGTGGCTGCGCCAGCACGGCGGGGTTCTGCTTTTCCTCAAGCGTCAGTTGGCGCGAATCGACCTCGCCGTTGATCGTTTCAAAGGTGGCCCAGCGGTGGTCGAACTGGTGCAGCATGTTCGCCTGGTACAGCCGCACCAAGCCCTCGCCCGGTTCCGTGCGAAACAAACCCGAGTCGTTGGCCATGTGGAACATCGCCATGAACGACACGCCCCACGGGTTTTCCTCCGGTTCCTCGCGCCACAGCACCGGCATGCGCCGGTAAATGGCCTTGGTGATCTCCGCGTCGCGGCGGCCGCGAAAAATCGGCAGCGTGCGTGTGTTCGGGTTCAGCAGTTCAAACTCCTCGGGGCTGAGCGTGAACCAGCGTTCCGGGTCGTCCAGTTCAGCCACCTGATGCGCGAAGCACACAATCCTGGCCGGCGCCTCGTGGCCGCCCGAGGTTGCCGTCAACGCGCAAAACTTGAAGCGGCTATCCACCGACGCGAACAAACCTTCCCGGTTTTCAAAATCAAACAGGCTCACGAGCGCTCGTTTTCCTGTCAAATCCCTGAAATAGCTGCTAGTCGTGTCATCGGTGGCGATGCCGGTGGGCACGATGAACCCGGTACGGCCCGTGGGCCCCGTCAGGTTCCGGTTCAGTTCCGCGAACAGCGCGTAGGTGTTCACATCGCCCCGCCCGCACAGCGGAAACATCCCCGAACCGCGCGCGAACTGGCTTTCCGCCTCCGCCGCCCGCCTCGCCTCCAGAAACGCTCCATACGCCAGCGGGTTTTCCGCCTTCAGCGCCTCGATCAACTTCTTGCGCACCGCGGCGTTGCGGGCCTCGGCAATCTCCACGAATCCCGCCGCGGCAAAGTATTCCTGCTCCTGCAGCTTGATCCTTTCCCATGGCGGGTTGCCCAGCACGCAGTCGAACCCGCCCGCGGCGAACACCGTCGGGAACTCCGCCTCCATGTGGAAAAACCGGTACGCCTCCGACAGCCTTCTCACCTCGGCGAAGTGGGCCGGGGAAATGTCGTACGGGTTGCGTTCCACACGGCGCAACACGCCGGTGGTGATGCCCCCGGCGTCGCCCCTCACCTTCCGCTGCGCGAACGCCGCGCACCAGACATCGAACCTGAGCCTCACCTGCCGGTAGGTGGCCTCCTGCCGCATGTCGTCGAAGGCGCGGTCCTTGGCCATGATGTCGGCGACGGTTTCCTCGGGGTCGGTCTCCAGCGCGCGCACCCGGGCCAGGTAATCGTCGGGCGCCTTGGCCCCGCCCCCCATGAAGAAGTCGCCCTGCGTGGCCTTGGCCTCGCGTTCCCTCTTGTTGAGCTTCTTGAACTCCGAGGCGATCTTCCTGTCGTCGCCCTCGATGGGGGCGAAGGCGTCGTCGGGAATGCCCTGGCCTAGCCGGTCGGCGCGGGCGCCCATGAGGCTGTTGCCGCAGCGGATGTGGTGCCTCAGGAAGCCGAGCGGCCTGCCGGGCGACAGCGCCTCGAGCCACAGCGCGAACTGGCAGAGTTCCACGGCCATGGGGTTGATGTCGACGCCATAGATGCAGCGGCTGATCACCTCGCGGAGGGCGTCGCGTACCTCCGGGGGGGAAGGTTCGTGGTCGAGGGCGCGGACGCGGGCCAGCCTCAGCCCCAGCCTCCTGGCGGCGGCCACCAGGAAGTGCCCCGACCCGCACGCCGGGTCGCACACCCGCAGCGCCAAAATGGCCTTGGCGCGCGCCACGGGATGTTCGCCGGCGGCCTTGAGCGCCGCGTCGATCACCGGGTCGAGCGCGCTGTCGAGCACCGCCTGCACGAGGCTGTCGGGCGTGTAGTAGCTGCCGGTGGTCTTGCGTTCGTTGCCGGCGGTGGAGGGGGTGTCGAACCGGGGCGGATCCCACGAGATGACGGGCTCGATTTCCAGGAGCCTCTCGTACACCGAGCCGATCTCCTCGGCGCCCAAGAGCGACAGGTCGACGGAGCGGCGCTGGCCGGTGGCGTCGGTGGTGGTGACGAGGGCCCGGATGGCGGCGAGGTAGTCGGCGTTGGGCAGCGGGGCGTCGTTGAGGTCGGGGGTGAGTTCGGGCCGGAACAGCGAGCCGAGCGGAACCAGGCCGAGGGGGTGGGAATTTTCAAAAGAGCCCCGAACGTAGGCGCGCAGCGCCGGAGTGAGCGGGTCGAGTTCAACGACGCCGAGGACGACCCGCTCACTCCGCTTCGCTCCGTTCGGGGCTCTTGTTTCATCGCTGTTTTCGGCATTCCCCAGCGCGGCGAGGGCCACGCGCGTGCTTTCAAAAATGTCGTGGTGGCGTTCGCTGCCCTTGATGGCCAGGGCCAGGGCGCGCACGCGCCGCATCGAGTAGCCGCGCTCGTAGCGCTGGCGGGCCTCGGCGTCGGCGTCGTCGGGGTGGAGCAGGCCGCGGTCCTCGGCGATGAAGAGGAACAGCAGCCTGTAGAGCATGCGCACGAGTTGCTGGTGGTAGTCGCGGCGGCCCAGGGCGCCGTCGCGGAGCCTTTGGCGCAGCGGGCCGTGGCGCAAAAACCCGGTGCCGAGTTCCTTGAGCGCCTGCTCGATGTTGCCTCGCAGCGTCTCGAGCGCGCGGATGGCGGTGGAGGAGGCGTGGGCGGCGGCCTGCTCGAACAGGCAGGCGGCGGGGTCGGCCGAGCCGGCTCGGGGGGCGAACCGCGAGGCGTGCGCCAGCCGGTAGAGGATGGCGAATGTGGCGTACTGGTCCTCCTGGAAGACGGCCTCGATGTCGAACTCCATGTAGGCCTGGCGCACGAGGCGCACATTGTCGCGCAGAAGCCTGAGGCGCAGGCCGTTGGTGGCGATGCCGTACAGGGAACTGGAGGCGCGGTTGAGGTATTCCTGCACCAGGGCGTGGGGCGAGGGCTCGGACCCGGCCTTGGCGTCGAGGTCGCGGCCGTGGGGCACCATGTGGAGCGGCACGGGCGGGGCGATGTGGCGGATGGGGAAGGTTCGCCCGCCGGCCTCGAGTCCGTCGACGGGGTTGGGCATGCCGTAGCCCAGCGAGGCGAGCAGGTGCCGGGTCCAGTTGGCGGTGCTGTTCTCGCGGTGTCGGTCGAACTCGCGCCAGGCTTTCTTGAGCACCGAGAACTCGTGCTGGGCCTTCTCGTCGATGTCCATGCCGGGGGGCAGGGCGTAGCTGGCGGGGTCGAGGAACCCGGGGAGGAAGGCGGCGGCCTTGTCCTTGCGCCTGCCGGGGGCCAGGGCCACGCGCGGGGCGAGCGCCTCGATGGCGTCGGGTGGGAAGAACGCCCCCTCGACGACGAGTCCGGGAAACGAGGTGGCCAGTGGCATGGTTCAGTCCGCTGGGAAGAAGAGGGTGATGGCCAGCAGTTCGGGTTCGCCGCGCACGCGGGCCTCGAGCCTGGCGGGTCGCGGCGAGCCGGGCCGGGGCGCCGCCTGGCGGACGCGGCGGTGGGCCTCCTCCAGGGCGCGGGCGCGCAGGGAGGCCAGTTCCATCGCCCGGGCGGAGACGGCGGCCAGTCCCGAGAGCTGCCTTGAGAGCATCTTCCGGGCGAGGTCGGGGTTGAGGTTCGACGCCGGCTCGGCCGCGAGCAGCGCCCCCGCCTCGTCATCCGATAGCCACTCCGGCTTGTCGGCGAACCCGCGCCAGCCCACCGTGAGGATCTCCTCGGCCAGGATCGGCTCCGGGCCGCCGGCCAGCTCGAACCTCGCCCTCACCTGCGCCAGCGCGCTCAGCGTGCCCACCGCCCGCGTGGCGATCGCCCCGCAACGACGCGCCGGGCCCGACGGCGGCGACGCCAGCGCCCGCTCCACCAGGTGCGACGCCAGCCTCTGGATCATGTCGTGCGTGCGGTGCAGCCTGTGGTCGGCCACGACCCCCTCGTCGAACGCCACGGTGAAGCTGTCGACCACCTCGCCCCTGGGGCCCAACAGCCCCAGGTCGTCGCGCACCGGCAGCGGAATCCCCTGCGGACGCACCGTCCACGCCGCTTGCCCGGCCACCGTCACCCGCGCCCCCGCCGCCTGGCACGCCGCCAGGAACAGCCTCGGCGCCAGATCGCGTCCGCCCAGCGCCGCCCGCGCCTGCTCGATCTCACCACGGAACACCTCCAGGTGCCGCATCGTCTCGCCGCGCACCTGCGCGAACAGCGTGCGCACCCGGCTTTCGCGTTCCCGAGCGTCACGCCAGGTGTCCGCCACGAAATCCTCCGTCGCGAACTCCCGCTGGCCCTCCTTGTATTCCAGCTCGCGCGCCATGAAACCCGACACCACCTCCGACATGTCCGGCAGGAAGTGCGTCACGCCCAGCGCCTCGCGCAGCGTCGCGTCCTTGTCGTACAGCACCCGCGACACATGCTCGTCGACGGGGTGCCCCTCGCCCGCCACCACCGCCACGCGCACCACCTTGGCCGCCTGCCCGAACCGGTCGACCCGGCCGAACGCCTGCTCGTGGCTGTTGGGGTTCCAGGCGAGGTCGTAGAGCACCACGGCGGAGAACAGGTGCTGCAGGTTCACCCCCTCGGCCAGGCAGGGAGTGGCGACGAGGATCCGCCTTTCGCCGCGGCCGAGCGCCTCGGCGCGGCGCACGCGGTCCTCGGGGGGCTCGGCGCCCGTCACCGCCGCCACCGCCGCGTCGGGGAAAACGCCCCTCAGCCTCTCCTCGAGGTAGCTGGCCGTCTTGAGGTAGCGGCAGAAGACGATCGGCTGGAAGCCGCCCTTGAGGAGCGCCTTCAGCTCGGCGGCCAGCGCCTCGAACTTGGTGTCGTGCCCGGCCTCGGCGAGCGCCATCGCCTGGCCGGCGAGCGCGAACAGCCTCTTGGCCAGCGCCTCGGGCGCCGGAGCCGATGCCGCCAGCGGCGAGTCGCCTGGAGACTCGGCGCGGTCGTGCAGGTCGTCGAGTTCGGCGGCGGCGTCGTCATCGGGGGCGCCGGCGTCGGCCGGGCCGGGGGCCCCGGCGGCCTGCCCTCGCAGCGCCTCGGCGACGGCCCAGGGGCTCGACGCCGCCGCGCGCAGCAGCGACAGCGCCCGGTAGTAGGGCCACGCCCCCTCCCCCGCCGCGTCGCGCAGCACCGCCTGCAGGTCGCGCAGGAATTGCGTCCCCGGCCGGCTGAGCCGGTAGGGCACCACCTTCTCCTCGCGGCGGGGGAACGGCGGGTCGCCGTCGATGGCGGTGAAGTGCTCGATGATGTCGCGGCGCTTCCGCTGCACCATGTGCCGCGACAGGAGCTGCCTCACCCGGGCGTTCTCCTCGCCCGAAAGCGAATCGGGCATGTCGGCAAGCTCGGGGTGCAGCAGGCCGGCGAGCGACCGGAAGGCGCCCGGGTCGCCCGAGTGCGGCGTCGCCGTCACCAGCACGAGGTGGCGCGCGGGGTCGGCGGCGAGGCTGCGCAGCAGTTCGTGGCGCTGGTGGCCGGCCCGCCGAGGGTCGCCCACGCTCGCGAAACCGTGCGCCTCGTCCACGATGATGAAACCGGGCGCCTGCTCGATGAACTGCCGGCGCCTCTCGGGGCTCTTGATGAACTCGGTGGAGACCACCGTCACCTTGAAATGCTCGAACAGGGGCACCTGGTAGGGGCATTCGCGCTCGAGCGACCGCACCGTGCGAGGCAGCACCAGCGCCGCGTCGAGGCCCACCTTCTCCTTGAGCTCGCGGCGCCACTGCTCGGCCACCACCGGCGGGCACAGCACCGCCACGCGGGAGATCTCGCCGCGGTCGAGCAGCTCGCGGGCGATGAGCGCGGCCTCGGCGGTCTTGCCCAGGCCGACATCGTCGGCCAGCAGCAGCCTCACCGGGTCGAGGCGCAACGCCACCAGCAGCGGCACCAACTGGTAGGCCCGGGGGTTGAAGCCCAGGCGGGCGAAGCTGCGCAGCGGCCCCGCGCCCGTGGTTTGCCCGGCGACGAGGGCGTCGCGCAACAGCGCCGTGGCGTGGTGGTCGCCGGGGGCCGAGACATCGGGCGGGTCGAACCGGGTGGAGGCGATCGGCTCGAGCGCCGCGACAATCTCGGTGGCCTCCTCGGGCCGGCCGTCGGCGGGGCGCACACGCACCAGCTCGGCGGTGGAGTCGGGCAGCACCACCCAGTCACGGCCGCGGGCCCGCACCATCGAACCGGGGGAGAATGCCTCGCTCATGTGCCCTTCCCGAAGGTGCCGGGGTTCGCCCGGAACAGCGCGTCCCAGCGCTCCCGTTCATCGTACCGGAACACCAGCACCAGCCAGCCCTTGAGTTCCAGCGCCTCGCGCTTGCCGGCATCGGCGGCGCGGACCTCGGGCGAGTCGTGGTGCGGCCCGTCCACGAACACCGCCGCCTTCTTCCCGTCATTCGCGTACAGGAAGTCGGGCTTCACGAAAATTCCGTCGATGGTTTTCTGGCTGGTGTCGGGCAGGTGGAATCCGCCGCCGTGGCAGGCGCCCAGCCATTCCTTTTCCAGCCCGCTGTCGCACGCGACTTCGAGGCATTCAAGCTGCGCCGACTGGCTGGCGTGCCCGGCGGTGGCCAGCAGCAGGGGCAACGACGCCAAGGGTCGCGCCAGCGACGGGACCAAATGGCGGTCGAGCGTGTCGTGCAGCGGCTGGTTGCCGTAGTGCAGCAGGCAGCGGTAGCAGGCGCGGGCGCACGGCTCGGCGCACTCGGGCCCGGCGAGGTCGGCGCCCGTGTCCGGGTTGAAATGGCACACATCGAGCGCCACCCGCGCCAGTTCCGCCATGCGGCCGGGCTCGTCGAGCACCCGCCTCAGCGCGCCCGCGCCACCCTCCGCCGCCTCGTACAGCAGGATGTGCGCCGGGTTGTCGTCGCCCGGCAGGCACTCGCACGCCAGTTCGCTGTCCTCGAGCTGGAAGACCCGCTGCACCGCCTGCTTGAGCGCCGCGGCCAGCGACAGCATCGCCTCGCGCGAGGGCTTGCCGGCCGGGGAGAACACCAGCGCGTTGCGCTTGTCCTCCACGAACGGGATCACCACCTCCATGTTCACGGCGTCGGGGGTTTCCGAATCGCCGTCGTCGTACTGCGCCTGCGTCAGCCACTTGCCGTTGTCGAGGTCGAGCGGGAAGCCCTCCGAGCCGGGCTGGCGTCGCTTCCAGCCCCTGTTGACGCGCCACAAGGTGGCGGCGCGGCCGTAGCGGAGCGTCCACGCCGGCGCCTCGGCGTCGCCCAGGTGGGCCACCATCTGCCCGCCGGGGCCGCCGTCGAACGCCACCGCCGTGCGCACCTCGTACCCCAGCCGCATCCGCTCCTCCTCGTCGGAATGGATGCGCTCGCGGCGGCGGGTGGTGACATTGAGCATGCGCAAATACCGGCTCACCGGCGGGCCGAGCTTCGCCCGGCACGAGACGCACACATCCACCGGCTCAAGCCCCGCGTGCAGCGTGGAGCAGGCGGGGCAGACCTTGGCCTCGATGAACCGCACGCCGCCGGCGCCCGTGGGCGACCGCTCGATGGTGACGCTGGTGATCTCGTGGCGGGCCCCCTCGTGGTAGACCAGGGCGCGCGGGCCGAACTCGGTGATGGCGAGGAACCTGGGCCTTTGCAGTTGCCTGTTCTTCCCCTCGCGCACCTTGAGCATGGCGGTGATGGGGAGCCTGGGGAAGTTGTAGCCCGGCAGGAAGCCCTGGCTGGCGAGGTAGCGGTAGACATAGCTGTCGGAGTTCGAGCCCCGGCCGGGGCTTTCAAGCTCGAACATGCGGGCCTCGGCGTCGCCATGAAGCTCGCGAGCCTGCTGCCTGTCGGCCTCGGGCGCCGAATTGTCCATCATTTTCCTCTGGTAATGGGCCATCGCCTGCCGCGCCGTGGAATACTGGGAGCGCCAGTTGTCGAAGGCGCGGTCGAGGCGCTCGCGCGCCTGGGCGAGCGCCTGCCCCAGCCAGCCGGGGGTGTGCCAGCCGGAGCCCTCAAGCCCCTTGATGGATGCCAAAATGGCCGCGCAGCGCCGCGCCGCCTCGTCGCGCGCCGCCGGCGAGGCGAGCTGCCTGGCCAGGTCGGAGCGCAGCGGGTAGTTGCCCGCCTCGTTGTCGAGCCCGAGGTTCTCGTGCACGCTCGCCGCCAGCTTGGCGCCCGTGCACGCCAGCCACACGCTGTGCATGTGCGCGCGCACGAGGTCCTCGTTGAGCAGGTCGAGCCTCGGGGGGCTCACCACGCCCCGCACCATGCGCGAGGGGTTCCGGAAGTAGTGCTGGTCGTGAGGCGAGCCGTGGGCGCAGTAGGTGAGCACCAGCGCCGGCTGGCCCGAGCGCCCCGCCCGGCCCGAGCGCTGCGCGTAGTTCGCCGGCGTGGGCGGCACATTGCGCATGTGCACCGCCACCAGGTCGGAGATGTCGATGCCCAGCTCCATGGTGGGCGAGCAGAACAGCACCTGCAGGTTCCCGGCGCGGAAATCGGCCTCGCGCGCGCGGCGGTCGTCGTCGTCCACCTGGGCGGTGTGCTCGCGCGCGGCGAGTTCCCGCAGCGTGGGCGCCGTGGCCTTGTAATGCTTCACGAAGAACGGGTTGGCCGGCAGGCCCGTCTCCGAGTCCTTCGCAGGCATCCGCAGCGCATCGGGAGGCACGGCCTTGCCCTGGCCCGCCTTCCACACCACGCAGCCCGCGTTGAGCCGGTAGGCCGTCTCCTTCATCTTCGGGCCGGTCTGGTAGTTCTCAAGCGTCCGCAGGAAACCCGCCCTGGCCAGCCTCGGGAACAACGCGGCGATCACCTCGGCGCGCTCGGCGTCCTTGAGCCGGCCGCCGGCGCCCAGCAGGTTCGGCCGCGTGATGAACCTCCCGAAGGCGCTCCGCGGGCCGAAGTGCATCCGCGCGTACCGACCCTCGGAGCGACCCTTGGCCCGGGGCAACGCGATCGACGCCCCCTTGCCCTTGAGTTCCTCCCTCTCAAGGGCCCAGGGCGCCCGCAGGTTGTGGTGCGACGAGTTGGCCAGCGCGCCCAGCGCCTCCTCGTTGAGCGCCAGCGCCTCCACCGCCAGGCCCCGCCTCAGCTCGTCGAGCAGCGCCCGGCAGACCGTCAGGCGCGCCTCCGCGCCCGCGCCCGCCAACGCGGCGGGCGAACCCGCCCACAGCTTCGCGTCGGCGCACGCCTCCTCGAGCCCGTCGTAATGCGCCACCACCAGGGCGCACTGCTCGAGGTTGGGCTGCGTCAGCCGCAAGCCCCGCCGCATGTCCTGGTAGAGCCGGTAGCCGATCACCCCGCGCATGGCCTCGTCCGCCGAGCGCGCCAGGGCGCCGTAGGAGGCGTCGGGGTTGGCGGCGTAGGCCTGCCGGGGCAAGTCCATCGCGCGGAACACCGCGGGCTCGAGGTCCTGCGAGGGCAGGCCCGCCGGGCCGGCGTCGAGCACCGCCCTGGCCAGGGCCCCGCGCAACAGCCCCACCTCGACGAAGTCGTTGAAGTGCCCCGCCTGCAGCGAGGCGTCCTGCCGGTTGTCGGTGAACGACATCAGCTTGCGCGCGGTCGGGGGCACATTCGCGGCGGAGCGCAGGCCCGCCACCGCCGACATCGCCAGCAGCGTGGTCGCCGTCGCCCGCCCCTCGTTGCCGATGGGCGACAGCTTGGTGAACTCGCTGCGCTGGCGGGCGTCGTAGCCGATGGCGCAGGTGACGCAGAGCCTCAGGGGAGCGGGCAGCCACAGGGCCATTTCCCGGCCCGCGCCCGGCGCGCCGTGAAGCGTGCCGTCGACGGCGGCGAACACCACCTGGGGCAGCTTCTTGCGGTTGCCCGACACGAGGCTGGCGCCGCCGTCGCCGTCGGCCTCGAGCCAGTCGTCGGGCAGGATCTCGAGCAGCCTCGCCTCGTCATAAATGGGGAAGTCGCGCGCCGGCCCTCCCAGCACGAGGTAGCCCGGCTCGCGGCCGTCGTCGTCCGACAGGTCGCGCAGGTCGCGCCGCGACAGCTCGTGGCGGTCGGCGTGCCCGGGCACCGCGGAGCGGGCGGCCACGACATAGTCCTGCCCGCAGCAGCGGCAGAACGCCAGGGGCAGAAGCAGCGCGTTGTCGTCGCGGCGGGGCGCCCGCGTCTGGTACTCGAGGGTGATGTCGCGCTTTTGCGGATCTTCCAATGTGGCGTACAGGTGGTCTCCCTTGGAGATGAACTGGTGCAGCCGGAACGCCAGCGGGGCCCGCTCGCCGGGGTTGGCGGCCGCCACCTCCGCCGCGGCCTTCAACAGCGCCCGCAGGGCCGCCGCGCACGCCGCCTCGCCGGCCCCGCAATCGGCCGCCAGCAGCGCCGCCAGGCCCGCCACCGGCCTCGGCTGGCCGCGCAGCAGCAGGCCGGTGCCCGCCTCCTCCTCGAGCCCCGCGCGGTTCACCAGCCAGCGCGCCAGCAAGTCGTCGCGCAGGCCCTTGGCGTCCGCCGGGGCGGCTCCGCCGGCCACCCGCGCCGCCAGCGCCGCGCCCGACCCCGCCGGCAACGGCTCCAGCGACGGCATCAGCGTCTCCCCGATCACGCCGCCGGAGTCCACCTCCGCGCCGAACAGGCCCCCGGCGACCTCGGCCACCCGGCGCCGGCGGTCTTCGGAGGTGCCTCCCTCCGCCATGGTGGCCGAGGTGCCCACCACCTGCAGGCCCGGCGAGCCCGACGCGTCGCGCAGCCGCCGCACCAAAAGCGCCACATCGGCGCCCTGCCTTCCGCGGTAGGTGTGAAGCTCGTCGAGCACCAGGAACCTGAGCGAGCCCATCGCGTCGACCAGCCGGCGGTCCTCCGGCCGGGTGAGGATGTACTCGAGCATCACATAGTTCGTGAGGATGATGTCGGGCGGGTTGTCGTGCAGCTTGCGCCTGTCGTCCTCGCCCAGGTCGCCGGTGTAGCGCGCGAACGACACGGGCTCGTTGCCCTCGCCGAAGCCGTGCCGCAGGTAGCTTTCCAGCTCGGCCTCCTGGCTGTTGGCCAGCGCGTTGAGCGGGTAGACGATGACGGCGCGCACCCCCTTGCCGGTGCCCTCGCGCAGCACATGGTCGACGATGGGCAGGATGTAGGCCAGCGACTTTCCCGATCCGGTGCCGGTGGTGAGCACATAGGGCTTGCCGGTTTGGGCGCGGAGCGCGGCCTGCTCCTGGTGCCGGTGCAGGCTCATCGGCCTGCCGCCGGGAATCTTGTCCTTGTCCTTGCGGAAGATGGCGTCGCAGGCGGGGTGCAGCACGCCGTCGGCGACAAGCCGGGCGACGGCGCGGCCGGCCGCGAAGCTCGGGTTGAGCTGCAGCAGCGGCTCGGGCCACAGGGCGCCGCTGTCGAGCGTGCGCCTGACATGCTCGCGCAGCCTCGGGTCGCGGATCTCGAGGAAACCCTCGACGAACTCGCGGTAATCCCTGATGACGCCGTCGCGGAACGAGAAGATGTCCATGGGGAGACTCCTTGGATTTTAATGTATGGAGCATCCCGCCTCATGTAAGAGGCATCAGACGCCTTGGGAGCGCGCGATGATGCGCGTCGCGCCCCTCACTTCGTTCAGGGCTCCCAAGGGCTGGACGAACCTGAATAAGGGAGCTTTTGCATTTGTGCCCAATATTTAGGAGCCCTGAACGAAGTGAGGGGCACCGTTTGAACCCGCGTCACCCCAGCCTCTGGAACGGCGCCAGCGCCAGCCGGTGCCGGGCCCGGCTGCAGGCCACATAGCGGTCGGCGGGCTGGTACTCCAATCCCGGATCGGCCTTCGCCACGATGATGATCGCGTCGGCCTCGAGCCCCTTGAACGCCCGCTGGGTACACAGCAGGATCCCCTGCCCCGCCTTCCATTCCGACGCGTCGGCCGTCAGCCTGATGCGCGCGCGGTCGAAGCGGATTTCCTGGTGCGCCCTGATGACGCTGGTGTGCGGCGTGAGGATCGCGATGCTGGCGTTCGACAACCCGCCATCGAGCCATGAACGCACCAGCGCCTCCGCCTTGCGGAACGCCGCGTCAGCGGTCGGCTCCGCCGGAAACTCAAGCGGCGGTTCCCCCGCGGGCGCATCGGGCCGGGTCTCGATCGGATGGCGGAGCGTCGTCGTCCGCCCCAGGTACTCCACGATCGCCTTGGTGTTGCGGCAGTTGCGACGCAGCGGGTACGGCTTGGCCATGCCCGCCGGCAGGATGGTGTCGCCGCGGGCGTCCGTCCGCCGGTTGAAAATGTTCTGGTCGGGGTCGAAGAAGACGAACAAGGGCCTTTCCCTCTCCTCATTTTCCTTGATAAGCAACTCCACCGCGTCCCACCACGACTCGTGGAAGTCCTGCCCCTCGTCGACGATCACCTCGTCGAACTGGAATTTCCGCCCGCAGCGTTCGAGCGCGTCGACCGCCTCGAGCAGGGCGGCGGGGGCCCCGGTGTCGTAATCGGCGTCGGTGGATGGCCTGAACGGGGGGAGTCCGGCGCGCGACCGGGCCAGGGAGACGAAGTCGTGGAAATTGGCGCATGTGACAAGCCTGTCGTGCTCCTTCAGCGCCGAGGCGTTCTGGCCGGCGAGCGCCTTGTTGTAGCACAGGAGCAGCACGGAGTTGCCACCCCGGGCCAACGCCGAGGCGCGCGTGCGCGCCAAAATCGTCTTGCCGCTGCCGGCGACTCCGCGAACCGGCAGGCGCCGCAGGTAGGCCAATTGCTCGAAAAGCTCGGCTTGCTGTTCCGTGAGCGACTGGATGGCCGCCTCGTCGCGCGCGATGCGGGCATATTCCGCCGGACCGATGGCGATGTGGGGCTGGAAACTGCGAATGACCTTGCTCCACTGCTCGTCGCTGGCCGAGGGCTTGGCGACCACCCCCTGGAAAAGCGACCTCAGGATGTCACCCTTTTCGCCGCGAATGGGATTGGCCTTGTCCCACTGATTCCAATGGGACAGGCAATCGCGCGCCCGCTCGGGCAACCCGCCGATCGCCCCGGCCATGAAGACGAAATGCTCGCGGAACCAGGTGGGCCTTTCAGGGCCCGTGAACTGGCTTTCGGGAAAGACGATCGCGAAGCCGTAGGGGAACGGCAGCGTGCCGACGCCCAGGGCCGCGAGCATCCGCTTCTTGAGCATGGCCAGGTTGTCGGCGGCCTGCTGGAACGGATCCTTGCACGGTCCGCCGTCGTCGTAATACCACGATCCCCGCGTGGGATCGTGCCTGATGGTTTGCCCCTTCACCTCAAGCAGAAGGACGCCCCGCGAAGGATCGAGCAGCACCAAGTCGGTCTCGTGGGGCCGGAGGTGGTTCTGCTCGTAGTTCATCCACTGCAGGTTGTGGTAGATGACGCAATCGGAGCCGAAACCGACAGCCAGGGCGTCGAGGACAAGGCGCTCGGCCCGGGCGCCCGGCCGCTCCATCAGCGAATCGGCCGCCCTCAGTTCCGGATAGACGCGCGCCGCCATGGTCTTTCCTCCAAGATCCCCATCATAGGGTATCGCGAAAGGATAAGCATGCGGAAACAGCAAATAGACGCGGGGTGGTCGCGATGATGCGCGCCGCGCCCCTCGCCTCGTTCGGGGCTCCCAAGGGTTGAACGAACCTGAATAAGGGGGCTTTTGCATTTGTGCCCAATATTGAGGAGCCCTGAACGAAGTGCGGGGCCGCGTTTGAGCATCACTCCGGCGTTGCCCTTCCGCCGATCATCATCACCAACCCGGCCACTCCGCCGGCGCAGGCCAGGCTCGCCACGCCGGCCACGGCGACCAAGGGGCCCGCCGCGTGCCTGAGTTGCCTCCAGGCCACCACCGGCAAGGTTTCCGTGTCGGGCCCGCACACGAACACCGCCACCACGGCATCGTTGAAGGAGATCAAGAACACCGCGCCCGCCGCCGCCCACAACCACGGCGCCAGGAGCGGCAGCGTCACCCGCCTCGCCGTTTCCCACGGCCCCGCACCCAGCCCGCGCGCCGCCGAGCGCAGCAACTCCAGCTCGGCGGCGCACCCCAGCCGCGCCAGCAGCACCGCCACAGGCAACCCCATCAGCGCGTGCGCCAGCACCAGCGCCGCCCATGTTCCCGCCAGGCCCGCGGCATGGGCCGACACCAACAACCCCAGCCCCAGGGCCGCCGCGGGCACGCACGCCGGCGCCAGCAGGACGGCCATGGCAGCGCCGTTTCTCGCGGGCGCCAGCGCCGCCATCGCCCCCAGGGGAACCGCCACACCGGCCGCCAGCACCGCCGCCAGCAGGCTGCGCCCCAGCGCCCTTGTCCATTGCGGATCGCCCATGAACTCGATGTGCCAACGCAACGACCATGCCGCCACCGGCGGGGTGAGCAGCATGTCGGGCGAGAACGAGACCCACACGGAATGGGCCACGGGCACCAGCAGGGCCCAAACCAGCAGCCAGCCGAGGGCCCGTGTCCACGCGGGGCTCATGCGCGCGCCCCCCGGGGCGATGCCGCGAACGCCATCAGGCACAGCAGCGACAACACCACTCCGTCGGCCGCCGCCCGTGGCCAGCGTCCCAGGTCGAACAACTCGCGCTGCATCTCCACCGCCAGTGTGGCCTGGTCGGGCCCGCCCAAGAACAGCGGCCCCAAAAACGCCCCCAGCCCCCACACCCAGCCCAGTTGCAGGCACAGCGCCACCGCCGGCAGCGACAGCGGCCACACCACCCGGGCCAGCACCAGCCACGGCCCCGCCCCCAGCCCGCGCGCCGCCGCGGCCAGCGCCGGGTCGATGCCCCGCATCGCCACCACCAACACCAGCGCGGCGTAAGGCGCCACCAGCCAGGTCTCGGCCAGCACGCCGCCCGGCCAGCCCCGGGGCAGCAACCGCTGCAGGCCGAACAGCGCCGCCAGCACCCCACACAGCCGGGGAGCCAATATCAGCCCCATGGCCAGGGCGAACCGCCAGCCCGACAGCGGCGCGGCCGCCAAGGCCATCAGGTAACCCGCCGCGGTGGACAGCGCCGCCACCGCCAGGCCCGTCACCACCGTGGTGGCGATGATGCGCCCGTGGTGCGCGTCGGCCAGCACCGCCCAGCTCGCCAGCGACCAGCTCCCCGGCTCGTAGAGGCCCGCGCCGGTACCCGGGGCGTGCAGGCTCATGCGCAGCGTGAGCGCCGCGCCACCCGCCGTGCCCAGGGCGCACGCCAGCAGCGCCGGAACCAGGAGCCAGGCGCCTCGGCCCGTCATGGCGGACCGCCCGTTTCCAACAAATGAACCCGGCTGGCGCCCGCCACCACGGCCGTGCCCACGGGGGGGAAGCCCCGGCCCCGCGCCACCCAGCGCAGCGGCCCGTCGGCCAAGGTGGCCAGCATCTCATGCCCGTGGTATTCCAGCCGGGCCACCACCATGGGGCGCGTGAACGAGGCACCGGAGGGATTGATCTCCAGGTGCTCCGGGCGGACAAGCACGCGCCCGGAGCCGGGCAGGCCCGCCACGGCGGCATCGACGATGTTGGCCGGGCCGAGGAAGCCGGCGGTGAATTCCGAGCGGGGCGAATCGTACAGCCTTCGCGGAGGGCCCGACTCCACCACCTTTCCCCGGTTCATCACCACGAGGATGTCGCCGTGGGCCATCGCCTCGGCGGGGTCGTGCGTCACCATGAGGGTGGCGATGCCGGTTTCGCCGTGCAGTCGCAGCACCAGCTCGAGCATCTGGCTCCTGAGGTGCGTGTCGAGGCTGGAGAGGGGCTCGTCGAGCAGCAGGGCCGCCGGCCGGGTGACGAGGGCCCGCGCCAAAGCCACGCGCTGCCTCTGGCCGCCCGAAAGCCCGTCCGGCCGTCGCGCCGCCTCACCGTCGCCGATGCCCACGCGGGCCAGCATGGCGCGCGCCCGGGACAGCGCCTCCGCCCCGCCGGCGCCCCGGGCCCGGGGGCCGAAGGCGACATTGTCGATGGCCGAAAGATGCGGGAACAGCGCCAGGTTCTGGAACACCATGCCGATGCCGCGCGCCTCGGGGGACAGGCGCGTGGCGTCCGCGCCGGCCAGCACCACCCGCCCCGCCGCCGGCGCGATGTGCCCGGCGATGATTCCCAGGAGCGTCGATTTCCCGCAACCCGACGGACCGAGGATCGTCACGAACGCCCCCGAGGGCACCCCGAGCGACACGCCATCCACGGCACGGACGGCGCCGTGGCGGAACGACACCCCCTCGAGGCGGACCGCCTCAGCCGGCGCGCAGGATGGTGCGTTCCCAGCGGTCGGCAAGCTCGTCCCACCGGGAGGAATAGAAGTCATAGGGGTAGTACCGCAGGGCCTTGAACTGCCCGGTTGAATGGGGATAGATCGACTTCCACAACTCGTCTTCCCCGGCCATGTCGGCCGCGGCGTCGAGCCTCGCCGAGGCCATGCCCCGCCGGGCGAACTCCAGTTGCGCCCCGCGCGAGAACAGCACATCGAGCGCCGCGTGCGCCAACCCCATTCTCGGTGTTCCACGCGGAATCGCCCAGAACACCTGCACCATGGCGCGGTCGGCATCCGGCACCGCCGCGCCCAGGTCGGGCCTCTCCCGCATCGCCTGCTGGTATTCGGGGCTGTGCATGTTCCCCGCCAGCACGCGCCGGTCGGCGAGCGCCAGCATCATGTCGGTGGTGTTGGGCCACCACAGGCCCACCTGCCCCCGGTGCTCGCGCGCGAAGCGGAACACCTCGTCGGGTTGCCCGCGCAAGAGCGCCTCGGCGGCGCCCGCCTTGCCGTCGGCGTCGGCCATCACGCAGGCGAAGGTGTACAGGCTCATGTAGAAGTGGTTGTAAAGCCCCACCTTGCCCCTGAGCGCCGGGCGCAGAAGGTCGGCCCAGCGCGAGGGCGCCGGCGCGGCCCCGCCACGGTGGTACGCCAGGGTCATCACCGCGTCGGGGTAGGTGATGCCGAGCCTTTCGCGGAAGATCCAGTTGTCGAGCGCCTCGGGCGCGATGCCCCCGTGGTTGGGAACCCGCGCCAGGTCGACCGGTGCGAACAGGCCCTCGCGCGCCGCGGGGTAGCCCTGCGTGGCGTCGGTGATCATGAGATCGAAGGGCGGGTCGTTCGCCGGGGCGGCCTTCAGCTTGGCCATCGAGTCCCACCAGCCGGAATGCAGCGTGGCGGTGGCGCCCGTCGCCTCGCGGAAGCGGGGCACGAACACCTCGCGCATGGTTTTCTCGTGGCCGCCGGCGTACACGAACACGCGCAGTTCCTCGTCCCGCCGGCCGGAGCAGCCGGCGGCGCACGCGGACGAGGCCATCAGGAAGGTCCGCCTGTTCACTTGCCCCCTCCGAATTGGTTCCATGCCATGACCACGCGACCCGCCACCGTGAGCCAGCACAGCGCGCCAAACACCACCGCCAGCGTGCCGAACAGGTGCGGCCACAGGCAGAAGGCGACAAAAAAGGCGATGGTTTCCGTACCCTCCATGAGGCCGAACGAGTGGTACATCGACTTCACGCCCCGGGCGCGCGTGCTTTCGCCCCGCTTGGCGGCGATCGCCGCGTACGCCAGGAACGACGCCCCCGTGCCCATGAACGACAGCATGAGGAACGCCGCGGCGACGGCGTCGGCGGGGTCGCGCAGCAGGAAGGCGAACGGCACGCCGGAGTAGAAGACCATGTCGCAGACGATGTCGAGATAGCCCCCCAGGTCGGTGGGCGCCGTGTGGCGGGCCACGGCGCCGTCGAGGCCGTCGAGAACGCGGTTGCCGGCGATCAGGGCCAGCGCCGCGCCGAACTGGCCCGCCGCGATGGCCGCGCAGGCCCCCGCGCCCAGCGCGAAGCCCGCCAGCGTGACCGCGTCGGCCCCCAGGCCCAGCCTCGCCAGCACCGCGCCGGCCGCGTTCAGCGGCGGATCGATCAGCGGACGCAGGAGGCTGTCGAGCATGGGGAACACAAGGGCCTTGAGGACTATTGAGATAGGTCAAATGGCACGCATGGAAGGTAAGCCGTCACCCGCAAGCGGGCGGATCAGCTCGGTACCAGTTTCCTCATGCGGGCCGGGCGGCATAACCGGAGGCCAGTTCAGGATGCGCGACGGCGGGCGCGCCGGATGAGAGGGATTTCAATTCCGCCAAGTGGCGGATCAGCACGGCGGCCAGTTCGTCGTCCTGCAACTCGGCCAATTCCTTGCCATGATGGGCCTCCCCCAGCAATCCAAGGTGGGCCATCAATTGGCCCAACCGCACATCAGGAGCGGCGCTGGAAACTTGGGCCACAAGGGAAAGGATCTCGCGGCGACTGTCGGTCATGGCAACAGGTCTCCAATCCGGATGGCATCAGCCAACGCCATGGGCAACTTCCCGATCACCTCCACCCGGATCAGGGTGCCCGGAGATCGGATGGCCAAGCGGGTTGCCCGGGTGACTCCATCATACACCATAAGGTAGCCGTCCGTTCCCTCGTAAACCCATGGCACCGGCATGCCCGTCGCCTCGCCTCCAAACAGCGCGGCCTGCCGGGCAAGCTTGGCCGGATCGGCGCCACGCCCGCGGGATGGAGGCAACCGCAAGTCACGGGGATCGACTTGGCGAAAATCGGCCATAATCCCTTTCAACCTATCCGGATTGAATCACCACTTTCGAGCGCCGGCAGCGGGTGCGGCCCTGCAAGCCAATGAATGGAAAGCATCGGATTCGTTGGGCAACCTGACAAGCCCATTGGTATCAGGCAATATGTTCATCAATCGCGGATCTTTTCACGACCCAAATCTTCGTGGGTGTGCCCGACACCACACGGCAATCCCAGCGACACCAGCCGCCTCTCCCAAGCATCCAAGGGTTCGGGCGTGGTCGAGCCATTCTGGAAAATGTCCGCCAACCACTTCGCGGCCAGGTCGTGGGGTGAAACCCCATGCCCGTGCGACCGTTCGATGAGAGCGGCCTCAAGTCCAGGACTGATCGTGATGGTCATGGAACCTCCGGTCCTTCGCCCGGTGAACCAACCGCCATCTGAATCATACGACATCATGATGCCATCCCGCCTCGTGGCCATCTTCACGAATTAGTTTCCCTTTTAGCATCGGGAAACCAACCAAACCTTGCCGCAAGGACTGGATCATATCCTCGCCAGCGGCTTGTCGGCCTTGCCGCGGCGGGCGCGCTTGGCGATCTGGTCGGCATAGGCCTGGCGGCGATCGACAAAGAACATGCCGGCGCGCTGGTCGCGGAAGCGCACCCTCCAGTGGGTGGCCAGCGCCAACAGTCGCTCGGGAAAGGCCGCCTCGCCGCGCCCCTCGCCGTAGCCGCCATCCCTGAAATACCCGCCATGGGGCAGCGCCGGGCGCGCCACCCTGGACGCGCCGCCGGGTTCCCGCAACGCCTGAACATCGTTGATCCAGCGTCCGGTGATGAGGTTGGCCGAGGGAAATGGCGCGGCGTTGCCCCAAAGCACCTTGTCGCGGGGGCCGTTGGGATTGCAAAACCACGGGAACACGGTGCGCATGCAGCACGAGAAATAGGCGTATTCCAGCGGGCTGTAATCCCTTTGCCGGAAAATGAACAGCACCTCGCGGTCCTGCTCGCGCACAAAACGGCGCACCTCGGCGGCGAAGCGGGCGTCGGTCACATGCCGGTACCCTTCCCCCAGGTCGTTGAACACCAGGATGCCGCTGTTGTAATGGGACGACCCGTGGATGTAATTGATGCCGTGCGGCATGCGCCGGCCCGGTCCCCGCGGGATTTCAGGCAGCGTGGCCGACTGCCTGACACGGTCGGCCAGGAACCTTCCCGTCGCCGTGATGATGGCATCGTCGTCGGGGGCGGCGACAGCCGGGTCGCGGGCCGTGCGGAACACGACATTGTCGTGCCAGATCTTCCGGCCCGTGGACGGGTTGGTTCCGGTCACCCAGGGATGATCAAGGGAAACCAGGCCCGCGGGCATCGGCCGCCGGCGGGTGATGTCAAGCACATTGAGGATGCCGTATCCGTTATGGAAAACCTGGTAGGCCCAGTTCGGCAGGACCATCGCCCAGTAACGGGCGATGTCGGCGAAGCGGGGGACACCGGCCGAAGCGGCATCGAGCGCCGGGGCGCTCATCGGCCGCCGGTCGGACAGGCGCCCTGGGGCCGCACCCCGTCGGGAAGTCCCGACCCGGGGGCGGGACGCGCCCCGAACGCGTTGTTCCAGGCCCTCCTGATGAGCGCGAAAAGCCCGAAGGCCTGCAGGGGCGCCTTGTAAAGCTTCGTTTTGTTTTCCTTTTCGCCCCAGTCGGCGACATCGTCGTGGAAAAGGTACACCTCCCAGAGGGTCTCGTCGGGGTCGGTGATCCACAGCTTCGTCTGCCTGGCGTAGCAGCATTTCACATCGTCCTGCTCGCCGATGCGGGCGCCCACCTTCCTGAGCCTGGCCTCGATGTCGCGAAGGCGCTCCATGGTGGTCACGCGCAGTCCCAGGTGGTTGAGCGGGCCGCCGGCGCAGGCCCTCTTGGGCTTCAACGAAAGCACCAGGGGAGGATCACTTGTCTCAAACTTGGCGTAGTCGGGGTAGAACTTCGCCGGCTGGCAGCCCAGAAGCGCGGCGTAAAACGCCACCGAACGCTCGAGGTCTGAGACATTGAGCGAGGCATGGAACTTCACCAGCCCCCTCTCCTCCTCGGGCGTGCGGTTCTCGGCCCGGATTCCCTCTCCCATGATCGCGGACATGCGTTCTCCTTCCTTTCACTTTCCCTTGGCTTCCAACGAAATGTCGGTCTTTCCCGTATCCGGAATCTCCACGCTCCAGGGCGTCTTGTCGGCCTTGGACAGCGCCGGCTGGCGGATCCGGCCGGCCAGCGCCGGGTCGAGGGTCACCTTGTATTTGCCGGGCGACACGCCATCGCCGTACGGGAAGGTCTTCATCGTGAAGCTGCCGTCGGTTTGCAGCAGGCTTGACGGATTGTCCTTGGCCCAGGCGTTGCCGGCATCGGGCACGAAGATGACGCTGCCGGCCGTGAGCGGCTGGCCCTTGTGGGTGAGCTTGCCCGCGGCGGGAACCAGCTTGGGGCGGTCGCCGCAACCGGCGAGCAGGATGAGGGCCATGGCCCAAATGGCGAGGCGGCGCATCACGGTGTCCCCATGGTTCAGTCGAGGCTGACGACCTGCCCGTCGGCGGGGCGGATGAGCAGACGCACGGTGGCCTGCGGGGTGCCGTACTTGAGCGAGCGCACGCTGCCGTCGGCCAGAGCGAACTGCGGGCCGCCCGCGGAGGATGGAGTGCCCCAGTTGCCGCCGCCGCAGCTTTCCGCGCCGACCGTCCAGCCGGCGCCCGAGGCCCGGTCGGGAAAGGCGATCAACTGGGTGTCGGAATAAAGCTCGTCGCCGCACCGCCCCGTGCCGCCCGTGCCACCCATCACGAACGGCTCGTCCCAGTACCACGAACCGCTGGCCACGGCGCTGGCCGCCATCGCCTTCTCACCGAAAATGATGGTGTTGCTGGTGCCGTCGAGGATGGCCGCGACGGGGGTCACATTCCCCCAACCGGAATAGGTGGTCTTGCAGACTTGGTCGTTGGAGGCGTAGTCGCTGCGGGCGCTGGCGCCCAGTCCGGCATCGTTGTAGCCCCAGCCGGGGTAAACGGTGTCGGTGGCCGGCACGGCCTTGGACTGCGCCGCCCTTCGGCTGGGCATGTACAGCGTCTTGACGGCGGTGGTGAAGCACAGCAGCGGATCCTTGTAGAGCTGTTCCTGCTCGATGTAAGGGAGCAGCGAGTAGAAGGTGCTGCCCAGTTGCTTGCTGGGCTGGGCGTTGGGGTTGCCCCAGCGAGGCCGGAAGGAACCGTAGCCGGGGATGGTGGTGAAGGCGTTGGGGGTGGTGTAGGGGGCGGTGTTGTTGCCGACGCTGTAGTCGTAGCCGCCGCTGTTGGGGAAATGGCGGTTGGCCGACTCGAAGCTGAGCGCCGCGACGCCGAGTTGCTTGAGGTTGTTGGCGCTGCTCATGCGGTTGGCGGCCTCGCGCACCTTCTGCACCGCCGGAACCAGGAGGCCGATGAGCACGGCGATGATGGCGATCACCACGAGCAGTTCGATGAGGGTGAAACCGTGCCGGATTCGGGCTTGGCTGGCCATAAGGTGATTCCCCAAAGCAATGACATCTGCCCTAACGACAAGATGTTACTGTCGGCTTCTCACGTGTCAATGAAAATCAAGCGGAATAAAAGGCCGATGGCCGCGATTCACCTATAGTTATTGGATGACGGGAATGGAGGTCCCAAAGTGTCGGCAGATCCGCTGCAACCGCAGAAATGCTCGGAACAACTGGCCGCGCTGGCCGCGCCCGAACGATTGCAGATTGTTCGCCTCCTCTCTGATAAACCCCACAATGTGACCGAGATCACCAAGGCCCTCGGCATCGCCCCCCTGAATGTCTCGCACCACCTCACCGTGCTCAAGGCCGCCAACCTGATCCATGGCGCCAAGCGGGGCCGCTTCGTCATTTACTCCCTTGTCGAGGGTGTGCTGGCCCAGGTGGAGCAGGCCGGGCAACCATGCGAGGCCATCAACCTCGGTTGCTGCTGCGTCACCCTGCCCAAGGCCCCGGGCGACTGAAGCCGGGCAAGCCCCGCCCCCATCCGCTTGACCATGCCCGCGCCATGCCCGACCATCGGTCCTTCCAACGAAGGAGAAATGATGATGGGCCTTATGATGGTGGCGCTCTCCTGCGCCCTGTTTGGCGCGCCGGCGCGCGGGGTGGTGCTTATCGTGGCCGACGACCTCGGCGCCCGCGACCTCGGCTGCGACGGCAGCAAGTACCACAAGACCCCCAACCTCGACGCGCTGGCCAAGTCGGGCGCCCGCTTCAGCCAGGCCTCGAGCGCCTGCCCCGTCTGCTCGCCCAGCAGGGCCGGCATCATGACCGGCAGGCACCCCGCGCGCTTCGGCGTCACCGACTGGCTGCCCGGACGGCCCGACATGCCCGGTCAGCAGCTGGCCCGCCCGAAGCTGCCCGACGGCCTGCCCACCGACGCCGTCACGATTGGCGAAACCTTCTCCAAGGCCGGTTTCGCCACAGGCTACATCGGCAAATGGCACCTCGGCGGACAGGGCAAGGGCCCGTCCGAGCAGGGCTTCGCCTTCCACAAGGCCGCCAGCGCCGCGGGGTCTCCCGCCAGCTATTTCGCCCCCTACCGGTCCGCCAACGGATCGGTCATCCCCGGCCTGGAGCAGGCTCCGCCGGGCGAGTATCTCACCGACAGGCTTTCCCGCGAGGCCGCCGACTTCATCCGCGCCAACTCCCAAAAGCCGTTCCTGCTGGTGCTGGCCCACTACGCTCCCCACACCCCGATAAAGGCGCCCGAGGCCACCGTGGCGAAATACGCCAGGGGACGCTCCGGCCAGCAGGGCAACCCCGTCTACGCCGCCATGATCGAGCACCTCGACAACGGCGTCGGCCTCATCCTGCAAACCCTCAAGGAAACCGGACGCGACGCCGACACCATCGTGGCCTTCACCTCCGATAATGGCGGCCTGTGCACGCGCGAGGGCCCCGAAACCCCCGCCACCAGCAACGCCCCGCTGCGCGAGGGCAAGGGGTACCTTTACGAGGGCGGCATCCGCGTGCCGCTGATCATCCGCGCGCCGGGCCACGAACCCCGCGTGATCGACGCGCCCGCCAATGGAATCGACCTGTTCCCCACCTTGGCCGAGCTTTCGGGAATCAAGGCCGATGGCCCCGCCGACGGCGTTTCGCTGGCCGGGGCCCTGAAGGGAGAAGCGGTCGCGAGCCGGCCCCTGTTCTGGCACTACCCTCACTACGCCAACCAGGGTGGCAAGCCGGGAGGCGCCATCCGCGACGGTAGGTGGAAACTCGTGGAGTTCTACGAGACCGGCCGCCGCGAACTGTTCGACCTGCAGGCCGACCCTTCCGAAAGCCGCAACCTCGCCCTCGACCAGCCCGACCGCGTGGCGGCCATGGCCAAGGCGCTCGACGCGTGGCGGAAGCAGGCCGGCGCGATCATGCCCACTCCCAACGCCGCCTACAGGCCCAATCCCCCCGGCAAGGACGGCGTGATCCGCGTTCCGGGATCCACCGCCCGCGTGGAGGGCGCCCAACTCCGGTTCGAACCCCAACCCCACAAGAACACCCTGGGATTCTGGGTCCGCCCGGCCGACTTCGCCTCCTTTGAAATCACCGTCGAGAAGGAGGGCCCGTACCTGCTGCGGGTGGTGCAGGGGTGCGGCAAGGGTTCCGGCGGCGCCAAGGTCGCCTTTGGCGTGGCCGGAACCACCTTGGAATACACGGTTGAGGACACCGGCGGCTTCCAGAACTGGGCCACCCGCGAGGTCGGCACCGTGAACCTCAAGCCCGGCCGGGCCACCATCACCGTCAAGCCGCTCACCAAGCCCGGCGTCGCCGTCATGGACCTCCAGGAAATGACCCTCACCCCCGCCAAGGGAACCAACTGATGTCGATCCTTCTTGTCGCCCTTGTCTCGCTGGGCCAGCCCGGCCCCGCGGGGGCGGTCCGCGCCTCGCTCGCGCCGTTCGTCGCCTCAGGCGACATCGCCGGCGCCGTGGCGGTGGTGGGCGACGCCAAGGGCGTCATCGCGCTTGAGGCGCTGGGCAAGCGCGACCTGGCCGCCGGCGACTCCATGCCCAAGGACGCCCTCTTCCGCATCGCCTCGATGACCAAGCCCGTCACGGCGCTCGCGGTCATGCAACTGGTGGAGGCGGGCAAGGTCGACCTCGACGCCCCCGTGGCCAGGTACCTGCCCGAGTTCCGCGACATGCCACTGGTGAAGGAACGCGCCGGCAGCCGGGTGGTTCTCGACAAGCCCGCCCGCCAACCGACCGTGCGCGACCTCATGCGGCACACCTCGGGCCTGCCGGGCGGCTATCCCAAGGGGCTTGAAAAATTGTATGAGCGCCGCGACCTGCCACTCTCGGTGAGTTCGCTGGCGCTGGCCCAGAGGCCGCTCGAGTTCGAGCCCGGCTCGAAATGGGCGTACTGCAATCCCGGCATCGACACATTGGGCCGCCTGGCCGAGGTTGTTTCGGGAACCCGCTTCGAGGACCTCCTGCGCGACAGGATCCTCCTTCCCCTGGGCATGAAGGACACCTCGTTCTACCCGTCGGCGGAATCGCTGAAGCGGCTGGCCACCAACTACGACCGCAAGAACGGCGGCCTCGTTCCGGTGGGGACGCCTTTGATGGGGCCGCCGCAGGGGGCGCGGTTTCCGGTGCCAGCGGGCGGCCTCTACTCCACCGGTGCCGACCTGGCCCGCCTCTACCGCGCCATGCTCGCCGGGGGCGAACTCGATGGCGCCAGGGTGATCAGCGCCGCGTCGCTCGCCGAGATGACCCGCCTGCAAACAGGCGACCTGCCGTGCGGGTTCGTCGAGGGCATGGGATTCGGCCTGGGCTGGGCGCATGTCCGCGAACCCAAGGGCGTCACCGCCATGCTGTCGCCCGGCACCTACGGCCATGGCGGCGCCTTCGGCACCCAGGCCTGGATCGACCCCGGGCGCGGCCTGTTCATCGTGCTGCTCATCCAGCGCGCCGGCCTGGGCAACGGGGACGCCTCCCCCATGCGCGAGGCCCTGCAAAAAGCGGCGGTCGCGCTCCCGCGCCGCTGAGGGTGGCGAAACCGGCCACCGGCCGATAGAATGCGCTGTCTGGCCCGGGCAATCCGCGGCGAGACGCCGGGAGGGGACCCACGCAAAGGGAAGTTGTGAACCTGGTCAGGCCGGAAGGAGCAGCCATAAGCAGCGCCCCCTTGTGCAGTGGATCATCCTCTTCCGGCGTCCCGCCGCGGCCACCGGGCCCATCGGCTGGACGCCGGCAGCCTTTCTTGACTTCGCTCAACCCGTAAAGAGACGCGCGGAGATGGCGAAAACCCGCACGGATGGCAAGAACCCCAAGCCCGAGCCGGAACCGGCGCCCCCAACCGGCTACACCGTGCTGGCGCGCCGCTACCGACCCCAGGCCTTCGGGGCGCTCGTCGGGCAGGAGGCCACCGCCAAGGCCCTGGCCAACGCTATCCTCTCCAACCGCGTCGGCCACGCCTACTTGTTCACGGGCCCCAGGGGCGTCGGCAAAACCTCCACGGCCCGCCTGTTCGCGCGGGCCCTCAACTGCGAGAACGGCCCCACCCCCGAACCGTGCGGCGCCTGCGGCCCCTGCCGCGACATCACCGCCGGCGAGGAGGTCGATGTCATCGAGATCGACGCCGCCAGCCACACCGGCGTCGACAACATCCGCGAACTGCGGGCCAACGCCGGCTACCTGCCGGCCCGCTGCCGTTTCAAGATCTACATCATCGACGAAGTCCACATGCTTTCCGGCTCGTCGTTCAACGCGCTCCTCAAGACCCTCGAGGAGCCGCCGGCGCATGTGAAGTTCATCTTCGCCACCACCGAATACCACAAGATCCCCGCCACCGTCCTGTCGCGGTGCCAAAGGTTCGACTTCCGCGCCATCGGCGCGGGCACCATCGCCAGCCTTTTGGCCGACATCGTCGCCAAGGAGGGCCGCGAGGCCGAGCCCGCCGCCCTGGCCCTGGTGGCCCGGCAGGCCGCCGGCTCCATGCGCGACGCCCAGTCGCTGCTCGACCAGGCCCTGGCCTTCACCACCGGCACCCTCACCGCGCAGGCCGTGCACGACCTCCTCGGCTCGGGCAACGACACCCTGGTCGCAGGCCTCGCCTCCGCCGCCCTCGCCGAGAAGCCCGACGAGGTGCTCCGCCTGCTCGACACGCCCGAGGGCATGGCGGTGAACCCGGCCCAGCTCCTCGAGCAGATGGCCTCGTGGTGGCGGGACATGATGGTGGTTCTGGCCGCGGGCGATTCCGGCCCGGAACTCGATGTCACCCCGAGGTACCGCGACACGCTCGTGGAATCGGCCAAGGGCCGCGACCTCGAGTCGGTGATGGCCGGCCTCGAGGTGCTCGACCATGCCATCGGCCGGCTGCGCAACACGGCTCACCCGAGGCTCGTGGTGGAGTTGGCGCTTGTGAGGCTCTCAAGGCTGGGCCAGGTGGTGGGAGTGGCGCAACTGGCCCTGTCGTTGGCGCAGCAGCGCGCCGCCGGGCCCGCGCAGGCCTCACCCGTGCCGCGCCCCTCGCTGGCGCCCCGGCCACCCGCCGCCCCGGAGCCCCCGCCAAAAAAAGCCCCGGCCGGGGACCGGGCGGTTCCGCCTGAGCCCCCGGCCGACGCCACCCCCGCGGCAACGGCCGGCCCGCGCCCGGCGCGGGAGGTTTGGCCTGAGGTGATCACGGCCGTGGGGCCGATGCTGGGAGGGCGGGCGGCCGCCGCCTCGCTGGTGGTCAGGGGACCCGGCGCCGTCGCCTTGGTCTTTCCCCCCTCCGCCAGGGCCGCCTTCGAATACCTGCAAGGTTCCGCCCCCCGCCTCGCCAAGATCGTCGAGACGCTCAGCCAACTCACCGGCTCAAGCCATGACGTGCACCTGGAACTGGAGCATGGCCCGGCCACCGCGACTCCGGAAAACCCCAAGCCCGAGGAACCCCGGGCAAACCCGATGGCCCGCAGGCTGGCCAAGGAAAGGGCGGAGGAAATACCGCTGGTGATGCGCGCGATGGAGGTGCTCAAGGCGACCGTCGTGCATGCCGACGAGGACTTCGCGAAGCCTCCCGAACCGGGAACGCCCTGACGCTTCGCGAAAAATATGCAAATATCGGGCCAAATCAGCCGATTCCCATTTATTTTATGGTGCCCCTTGTCTATAATGAGGTCGGCCTGAAGGCGCGATCGCCTGGGGCCGTCGGGGGAAATGCCTATGGCGGGCCGGAGGGAACCGGTCGGCGCGACCACGGTGCTGGGCCGGGTCCAGGAGATGCTGGGCCGGTTGCCCGGGCTTGGGCCCAAGAGTGCCGAACGCGTCACCCATTATCTGCTGAACGCGCCCAGGGCCGATGTCATCGCCCTGGCCGACGCCCTGCGCGAACTCAAGGACCGCCTGCGACGCTGCTCCACCTGCTGCATGCCGACGGAGGACGAGACCTGCCCCACCTGCCTCGACCCGCGACGCGACCCGGCGCTGGTGTGCGTGGTGGAGCAACCGCGCGACCAGGCGGTGGTGGAGCGCAGCGGCAGCTTCCGGGGCCATTACCATGTGCTGCACGGCAGGCTGTCGCCCCTTGAGGGCATCGGCGCCGACCGACTCACCATCGACCATCTCCTCGAGCGCGCCCGCGCGGGCCAGGTGCGCGAGGTGATCATGGCCACCAACCCCACGCTCGAGGGCGACGGCACGGCGCTATTCATCTCCGGCCTCCTCGCCCCCCTGGGCGTGCGCGTGACGCGACTGGCCCGCGGACTGCCCACCGGCAGCGTGCTTGAATTCGCCAACAGCCAGATGCTGGCCGACGCCCTGGAGGGACGAGGCGCCTTCTGACCGCGCCCGCAATCGCCATGCGCCTCGAACACTCGCTCTCGCAACGAATGTCGATCGACATGCGGCTGGCGCCCCGCATGATCCAGTCGATGGAAATCCTGCAGATGCCCGTCATGCAACTGCAGGAGCGCATCAACCAGGAACTCCAGGAGAACCCCGTCCTCGAACTCGTCCGCGAGCAGGACGCGGAGACGCTCGACCGCGACACCCTCCGCGAACTCCGCCGCGACGACGACATCGGCGTGCTCAAGATGGACCCCGTCGGCGGCGAGGCCGACTTCAACCGCCTCGACTCGATGACACGCGACTACGGCGACCTCATCGACACCGAGTCGCGCCCCTCGCGCGCCGGACGCGAGGACCTCGCCGACAAGCACCACGACCTGATGCAGAACGCCCCCGACCGCGAACCCTGCCTGCTCGACCACCTGCTCGAGCAGGTTCCGTTCATCGAGGCGCCGCCCGAGATCATTTCACTGGTGCGATACCTCGCCGAGGCCGTCGACGAGAACGGCTACCTCTCCGGCGACCTGCCGATGCTGGCGCTGGCGCACGATCCGCCCGTCGAGCTTGAGACGCTCGAGGACGCGCTCGACTGCCTCCAAAGGCTCGACCCGCCCGGCGTGGGCGGCCGCGACCTGAAGGAGGCGCTGTTGCTGCAGGTGAACCGGGGCACCCCCCGCGCCGAACTGGTGCGCCAGCTCATCAACCACCACCTCGAGGACATCCAGCACAACCGCCTGCCGGCGATCCAGAAGCGCACCGGCCGCGACCTCGCCGACATCCGCGAGGCGATCGAGGCGCTGCGGCACCTCAACCCGAGGCCCGGCGCCGGGTTCTCGGGCACCCGGGCCATGGCGCTCATTCCCGATGTCATCATCGAAAGGCAGGAGGACGGCGAGTATTCGGTGAGGCTCAAGGACGACCTGGTGCCCAACCTGCGGATGAACCCCGAGTACCGCCTTATGGCGAAGAACCGCCAGGCCGACCCGTCCACGCGCGACTTCCTCAAGCGCAAGGTCACCTCGGCCGAGTGGATCATCGACGCCATCGAGCAGCGCAAGAACACGCTCGAGCGCGTGACGCGCGCCATCGTGGCGAGGCAGAGGAAGTTCCTCGACATGGGGCCGGAGCACATCGAGCCGCTCAAGATGCAGCAGATCGCCGATGATGTCGGCGTGCATGTGACCACCATCAGCCGCGCGGTGGACGACAAGTACGCTCAGACGCCCCGCGGCATCCTGCCGCTCAAGCGATTCTTCGGGGGCGGCACGACCACGGCGTCGGGCGAGGACATCGCCTGGGAGAACATCAAGCGCAAGCTCACCGAACTGGTGGCGGCGGAGGACAAGCGGAACCCGCTGTCGGACGAGGAACTGGTCGACCGCATGGGCAAGGAGGGGGTGCCGATCGCCCGCCGCACGATCACGAAATACCGCAAGATGCTCAACATCCCCAGCTCAAGGGAACGCAGGGAGTGGTGACTTGAGGCGTTCCTACTACTCCGACACCATCTCTGATTTTCTGGCCAGAGATACCCTGTCAATTATCGGATCACTGACCCGGCACTCCGTTCATGCCGTTGAAACCACCCAAGCAGACGCTTGGCAGGAACAAATCGCAATACTGAAACATTCCCTCGAGCCTTTCGCCGGTTCCGGAGTGATCCACTTCGAATTCAACATTCCCCGGCTCGGAAAAAGGATCGACACCGTAGCCATTATCGGGTCGGTTTTGTTTGTCATCGAATTCAAAGTGGGAAGCGACCAGTTCGACGCGCATGCTATCGATCAAGTTTACGACTACGCTCTCGACCTGAAAAACTTCCACAAAACCTCCCACGACATCCATGTGGTCCCCATTTTGGTGGCGACTGAGGCGAAGCAGTCCCCTTCCCGCCGGGATGTGAATCCGGCAGAAGACAAACTCTTCCCACCGATTTGCAGCACAGGCGACCAATTAGGAGTTTTGATCAAAATCTTTGTTGAAAGGGTTAGCGCTAGCGTTATTGATGCCATGGCCTGGAATTCAGGCAGTTATTGCCCGACACCAACAATCGTTGAGGCGGCCATGGCGCTTTACGCCGGGCATGGAGTCGAGGAAATCTCAAGGAACGATGCGGAGGCCGTCAACCTCTCGGTGACCTCTAAAACCTTGGGCAAAATCATCGCTGAAGCACGCGATCGTTCCGAGAAAGCGATTTGTTTTGTCACCGGTGTGCCCGGCGCTGGAAAAACGCTGGTGGGTCTCAACATCGCCACGCAAAACATCGACAACGCGAACGACCTTTACAGCGTGTTCCTTTCAGGCAACGGGCCATTGGTCAGCATCCTTCGGGAGGCGTTGGCCCGCGACAAGGTGCAAAGGGAAGCCGAAAGAAAGATTAAAACCAAGCTGGGGCAAGCGCGCAGCGAGGTTAAGGCTTTCATTCAAAACGTACACCATTTCCGAGACGAATGCCTTGTTGATTCAAACCGTCCCCCAATTGAGCATGTCGCACTTTTTGATGAAGCCCAGAGGGCTTGGAATATCGAACAAACAGCCAAATTCATGCAGCAGAAAAAGAACAGACCCAATTTCTCCCAATCGGAACCAGAATTCCTTATTAGTTGCATGGACAGGCACCGTGATTGGGCCGTCATCGTTTGCCTTGTGGGAGGCGGCCAAGAAATCAACACCGGGGAAGCCGGCATTTCAGAATGGGTCGAATCCATCAAACGGTCTTATCCTCACTGGAAACTTCACATCTCACCAAAGCTCACCGACCGCGAGTACGGCGCCGGCCAATTGATAGAGTCATTGTCGACCCATTCGGGAGTTCATTTCCGTGAGGAACTGCATTTGGCCGTCTCGATGAGATCCTTCCGAGCGGAAAAGGTGTCTCTGTTCGTGAAACATCTGCTCGACATGGAAGAAAACAACGCGGCAAGCACGCTGGCCTCTTTCAATGAACGATATCCAATCGTGATGACCCGCCATTTGCAGAAAGCGAAGGATTGGCTGAAAAGCAAGGCCCGAGGCACCGAACGCTACGGCATCGTGGTTTCGTCGGAAGCCCAACGACTCAAACCCCAAGCGATTGATGTGAAATCACCCATGGACCCCGTCCACTGGTTCTTGGACGATAAGACAGATGTCAGGTCATCCTATTATTTGGAGGATGTGGCGACAGAGTTCCAGGTTCAAGGACTCGAGCTTGATTGGGCATGTGTCACTTGGGATGCCGATTTCCGACACTCAAAACAAGGCTGGGAGCATTGGTCATTCACCGGCGACAGGTGGAACCATATTCGCAAGGCTGAACGCAAGCTTTATCAAAAAAACGCTTACCGGGTTTTGCTCACACGGGCCCGCCAAGGCATGGTCATCGTTGTACCAGAAGGTGATCCTTCCGATCCCACCAGAAACTCCGCCTATTATGACTCCACTTTTGATTATCTCAGGCGAATTGGCATAAATCTGATCTAATTATTATTATATTATTTTTTATATCAACCATAGAGCAAACCGCAATTTGGCAAGCTGCGAAAAACGATCATAATCCAGAAACAAAAAGAGCCCCGAATGGAGCCGAAGGCGGAGTGGGTGAGGTGCATTGAAATTCACCCGCTCACGCCGGTGCTTCGCACCCGCGCTGGTGGCTCTTTTTGATGCAAGCTCATTGCATACTTTTGCATTTATCAGCGTTATCAATCCAACTCATTCATTGGAAACCGGATCCGGCCTCCCATCTGGCTCGCGCCCGACGCCCGTCGGTTCTTTCCTTGTTCGTCGGCCTCGCGATGGCGCACGCCGTCAGTTTCCCGCGCGCCTGACAACCTCGCCGAACGGCGCGATCAACGGGCTGCCCTTGGGCGCGAAGGTCAGGCCGTCCTGCCCGGCCCGCAGCGCCTCGCCCTTGTTTCCCTCCGCCAGCGCCTGCTCCGCCGCCTGCAGCAGCCACCGCAGCCTCGCCTGCTGCTCGGTCGGCGTCGCCTGCCGGGCCAACGCGTCGCGCAGCACCGGCAACGCCACGGTCCACTTCCCCTGCTCAAGGGCCGCGGGAACCAGCATGTCCTGAAGCGGCACCATGTCGGCCCGCGCCTCGGGAACCCGTTGCCACCGCGCCATCACCTCCGAAAGCATCTGCAACTGCCTCGCGCCCTGCCGATTCTCCCCCAGCGTCTTGTTCCATTCCACAAGCACTGGCAACTGCCTCATCCTAGCGATGATGTCGATCATGCCCAGCCAGGCCTTCTCCTGCACGCGCACATCCTCGACCGCCTGGCACGCCCGCCACATCACGGGCAGCAGCGCCGCCTGGCCGCATTCCCCCAGCGCCGAGGCCGCGCGGGCCCGCACCGTCGGGTCGGGATCCTTGAGCAGGGTCACCTCGAGTCGCGCCAGCACCCGCGTCTGGTCAACCGCGCCCAAGGGTGCCGACCCCGACGCGGCCATGTTGCCGATCGCGCCCACGAGGCTGAAGCGCACGGCGCCCGACGGATCGTCGAGTCCCCTGAGGATCTTGTCGAGGGCGGGTGGTTGCGCCACGCGTTCCAGCGCCTGCGCCGCCGCCTTGCGCACCGATTCTCCCGGATGGCCCAGGAGCCCCGTCAGCACGGGGCCGGCCTCGGGCACGCCAAGGTTTCCGAGGTCCTCCGCCGCCTCCACCACGACATCGATCACCGGATCCTCAAGCAGCTTGCCCAGAGCCGCCAGCACCAGCGCCGCGCGCCTCGCGGCCTCAGGCGATGGCTGACGGGCCTGGAGCGCCAGGGCCCGGGCCGCCACGGCGCGAATGGCGGGAGATGGCGAGGCCGCCATCGCCAGCAGCCTGTCGAACGCGGTGGTCTCCTGCACCCGGCCAAGGGCGAGCACAGCGGCGCGCTGCACCTCGGCAGAGGGATCGGCCGTCAGCCGCACAAGCAAGGGCCCCATCGACTTCTGCACGGCCGGGTCGGTGGAGGCCAGCATCTCTTGGGCCCAGCCGACGGCCAACAACCTCACCGCGTGGTCTTCCTGCTCCATGAGCGAGGGGATATAGACAAGCCTTTCGGCGCCTCCCAGGCGGGCGTAAAGCTGCTGGTGCAGGCGCACGGTCTGTCCGCGTGCCGATTCCAGTTCGCTTTCAAGCCGGGCCACCCGGCTGTTCTGAAACGCCAGGCGGATCTCAAGCCAGCGTTCGGGGGGCATGTCTCGATGCCTTTCCCACCAGGCGCGCCACTTGGCGATGTCGGGGCCGTAACGCCAGCCCGAAAGATCGGCCAAGGCATCGGCGGCGGCCAGGCGAAGCGCCTCGTCGCCCGACTCGAGAGCAGCCAAGAGCGGTTCGGCCGCCACCCGCCGCCCGCTGCGGCCCAGGGCGCCGATGGCCGAGAGTCGGGCGCGGATATCGGCCCGAGGATCGTCGATCACCAGCTTGAGGCGCGCGGCAAGCCGGGCGTCCAGGAGGGCCGAAAGGGCCTCGGCGGCGCCCGACCTCTCCGCCCCGCGCGCGCGGGAAAGCGCGCGCGTCAATTCCTCACCGTAACGGGCATCCCGGGTCAGCCTGATCGCCGAGACCAGCGCCAGGAACATCTCCGGATCCTCCGACTGCTCGAGCCCCTGACGGATCACCGCGTCGGCCTCGGCGGAAGGAAGCTGAAGCAGGGCCAAAGCCGCCTGGGCCTGAAGCCTCGGCTGGGCCTTGTCGCGGAGCATCTCGCGCAACCGCGCCGGGTCGCTGGGCCATTCGGAGGCCGGGGGAGCGGCCTGGCCCAGGGCCATGAGCAGCATCGGAATGATCGCCTGCATGGCCTGAACTCCTGGCCTTTCATGGTCCCGGGCCCTGCGGCATACCTTTGCCGTGGTGCCGAATCAACCTGGCCTCGCTTCCATCGGGGCGCGCAAGGCATACTCGCCGGCCATTGTTTGGGAGTGACCCATGGCTGTGCCCGATTCCAGCGCGCGCCCCTGGCTCGCCGAGTTGGCGGCGGTGACGGCACTCTGGGCCTTGGTCTCGCTGCCTCACCTGGGCGGTGCCAGCCTCTGGGACATCGACGAGGGCAACAACACCGAGGCGTCCCGCGAGATGCGCGCCGCCGACAACTGGGTTGTCCCGACATTCAACTTCGACCTGCGGGTCGACAAGCCCGCCCTCATCAACTGGTTGCAGATTCTCGCCGGACTGGCCTTCGGCGAGGGGGAATTCGCCGCCCGCCTGCCATCGGCCTTGGCGGCGCTTGTCACGATGCTGGCCACCTGGATGATCGGCCGAGCCTGGCTGGGAGGCGCGGGCGGCCTGCTGGCCGCGTGCGCGCTGGGCACCAGCCCGATGTTCATCGCCGCGGCGCGCTTCGCCAACCCCGACAGCATGCTCACGGCCCTGGTCACCGCCACCATCGCCAGCCACGCCCTGGGCGGCCGGCATGGAACCTGGATGCTTCCCGCTGCGGTGTTTTCCGGTATGGCCATGCTGGCCAAGGGGCCCATCGGGCTGGCGCTGCCCGGAGCCATCATCGTCGCGCACCTGGCTTGGGAAGGGCGGCTCAAGTCGCTGGCCAACCGCTGGGTGGGCGCCGCCATCGCCTTGTGGCTGGCCGTGGCGGCACCGTGGTATCTGTGGGTGGGCGCGGAAACCAAGTACGCCTGGCTCAGGGGCTTCTTCCTCGAGCACAATGTCGGCAGGTTCACCTCGACGATGGAGGGGCACGGCGGCGGCCCTTGGTACTACATACCGGTGCTTTTGGCCGGGATGTTCCCCTGGACCTTCTTCCTGGTGCCGGCCGCTGGCTTGGCGAGGCGTGGCGCGGCCTCGGCGCGGCCCGACCTCACGCGCCTGCTCGCCTGCTGGTTTGTCATTCCCGTGGCGGTGTTTTCCCTGAGTTCCACGAAGCTGCCCAACTATGTGCTGCCCTGCTACCCTGCGGCGGCCCTCCTGCTGGCCGGCGGATTGCTAACCTGGGCGCGGGGCGAGTCGCGCGTTGGCGGCCGGTGGATGGCGACGGGGTTCGCGGGCATGGCGGTGGCGGGCGTGGCCGTTGGCTTCGCGTTCCTCGTGGCGGGCGGCATGGCGGGTTCCCTTGGCAGGTTCAGGCCGTTTCCCGGAATCGAGCGATGGGCCTGGGTCGGCCTGGCGCCCGTCGCCGGTGCTCTCGTGGCCTTTTGGATCATGGGGCGATCGCGCAAGGGCGCCCTCGCGGCCATCGCGTTCGGAGCGGCCCTGTTTTCCGTTTCGCTGGGAGCCTGGAACGGCCGCACATTCAACCGTTACAAGGCGCCCGAGGCGCTGGCGCGGGCGCTGCCCGCCCACCACCTCAGGCATGAGATGCGCCTGGCCGCCCACGACTGGTTCCAGCCGAGCCTGGTTTTCTACGCGCGCCGAAGGGTGCAGCGCCTGGGCAAGGATTCAGAGGCCGTGCTGTTCCTGTCACAGCCTTTGCCCGCCTGCCTGGCGGTCTCTTCGGCGGCGTGGGAAAGGCTCAAGGGTTCCCTGCCGGAAACCCGCGAACTGGCGCGCCGCTACGACATGTACCGGCGCACCGAGGTGGTGCTGGTGGCGAACCGGGCGGCCGGCCGCCTGGATCAGCCGCCGGCGAACGCCGAGGCCGGCACCTTGACGACCAGTTCCGCTCCCGAATCGCCGGCAGGCGTCTCGAAGTCCCTGGCGGCGCGGTAGTCGGCCCGGGCCGGTTCCATCGTCTCCGGGTCGCGGTCGAACCGCTCGATGCGCCAATCGGGCACGCGCGCCACCGCCACCACCCGGCCCTGGGGAACACCCTCGAAGCGGAACCTCCCCTTCTCGTCGGTCCAGGTCACGAAGGCGTCCTCGGTCACCAGCAGGTGGGCGCGAGCCCAATACTGGCCCGCCGCGCTCGACAATTCCACCCAGCCGGCCTTGGGGCACTTCCGCGTGGAGGGCAGGTCGCGCGTTGGCAAAGGCACCGCCCATGAGGAGGCGCCGCGGGCGCGGATCACCTGAAGCCTTTCCTGTCGGGAAACAAACTCCACCGCCTCGCCCGGCCGCGCAGCGCCCACGGGCACGGCCCGCCCGGCTTGCAGCAACACGATCTGCCCGTCGCGGGCCTCCACCCGAATCGGGCCCAGGGGCGCGGTCCCGCCATCCCCCGCCCCCGCGAGCCTCACGAGCACGCCTCCCATCCCCAACCCCTCGGGGTTGATGCGCGGGGCCATGGGGTTGGCCCAGTCGCGGAGCGTCCGGTCGCGGTTTTCCACGAGCGGGCTTGGCATCGCCCTGAACAGGGGCACGCGGGGAAGTTCGCCATCCCATACAACCCTGCCGGAAATCGTCCGCCCGGCGCCCGTCGCGGACGAACCGGCGGCCAGCATCGTTGCGGCCAGCAGGCGACGGCGGGTAAGCTGTTGCATCATCCTGCCCCCGGGGAGAACAAAACCATGACGACGACCGCGCCGGCCAGGTGGCTGGTGAAGCACCTCGATGAGGCGCCCACGGTGCCGTGCCCATGCGGCACATCCACGCGGCCGATCACCGCTGAAGACGGCCTCGGCCTCAACCTGCATGTCACCAGCATCACCGACTCCCGCCGCCACTACCACAAGATCTGCAACGAGGTTTACACCATCCTCGAGGGCACCGGCCAGATCGAACTCGACGGGACCTGGGTTCCGGTGCGTCCGGGAAGCGTGATCGCCATCCCCGCGATGGTGCGTCACCGCCTGCGCAGCGAGGCCGGCGTCAAGGTGATTCTCGTGGGGTCCCCGCCCTACCGCGAGGACGACGAATACTTCGACTGAGGTGCCCGTCCTATGGCCGATGCCCGCAAGGTGCTCACCCTGGTTCGCCACGCCGCCACCCTGCTGCGCGCCACGCCAGGACGCCAGGGCCGCCTGGTGCGACTGCCTGAAACCGCCACGGAACTGATGATCGCCGGCGACATGCACGGCCATGTCGAGAATTTCCGCGAGGTTTATCGCCGCGCCGACCTCGGCAACAACCCCTCCCGGCACCTGCTGCTTCAGGAGGTGGTGCATGGTTCGCGCCAATATCCCGGCGGGGGGGACCGCAGCCACCAGTTGCTCGACCTCGCCGCCGCCATGGCGTGCCAGTACCCCGGCCGCGTCCACTTCCTGCCCGGCAACCACGAATACGCCCAAAGGCACGGCCGGAGGGTGGAACGCGACGGCCTCGACTGCAACGAACTGTTCACAAGGGGAGTCAACGAGGCGTTCGGCGCCGACGCGCCCCAGGTGCTGGCCGCCTACGACGCCCTCATCGATGCCGCCCCCCTGGCCCTGGTCACGCCCAACCGCCTGTTCGCCAGCCACACGATCATCCCTCCCGGCAAGCTTGGTTCGTTCTCGCTCTCCCACCTGCTGGGCGAACCCGACGCCGAGGCTATCCGGGTGGGTGGATGGGCGTATTGCCTCATGTGGAGCCGCGATGTCTCGGAAGTCGCCGCCGCCGAATTCGCCTCCCGCGTCGAGGCCGACTGGCTGGTCACAGGCCACATCGTCTGCGAGGCGGGCCACGCCTGGGCCAATTCCCGCCAGCTCATCCTCGACACCCATGCCAACCCCGCCGCCTGCCTGCTCGTTCCGCTCGACCGCCCCCTCTCGCGCGAAGGCATCCAAGCGGGAATCCAGACATGGTAGATGGCAAGGCCCTGGTGTTCCGGTCTCCCAGGCGGGGGCCCGACCGGATCGACTCGATCGAACTGGCCGGCAGGCGATTCTCCATCACCCGCCCCGGCGACCCGAACCTGCTTTTGGACGACCCGTATGTCGCGAACGCCTTCAGCCGCGACGAGTTCATGCCCTACTGGGCCGACCTCTGGCCGGCCTCGCGGATGCTGGCCGAGGAACTCCTCCTCCATCCCCGCCCCGAGGGAACCCGGACGCTGGAACTCGGCTGCGGACTGGGCCTGGCGGGGATCGCGGGCGCCTGCGCGGGCCTCGATGTCACGCTGACCGACTACGACGAGACCGCGCTTGAATACGCCGCCGCCAACGCCCGCGCCAACGGCCCGCCCGGCTCCCGGTGGCGTTGCCTGCCGGTCGACTGGAGGCATCCGCCGGCGCTCGAGCCGTTTCCGCTCATCATCGCCGCCGATGTGGTCTACGAGGAACGCCTGGTGGCGCCGCTTTTGGGCGTCATCGGGGCGCTGCTGGATCCGGCGGGAACCTGCATCATCAGCGATCCCAACCGCGCCGGAGGCGAGCGGCTCGCGAAGGCGCTCGCGGGTTCGGGGTTCGCGCACGCGAGGCGCCCCGTCTCCACGGCGGGCGACGACGGGGCCGCGGTTTCCGGCACCCTGCACCTGATAACAAAAATAGCCTGAAGCCGGGCCCTCAGACCGCGCTCCGGCTCCGGTTCACCGCGCGCGCCCTCTCGAGCTCGGCCCGCACCATCCCGGTCATCCGTTCCACCGCATCCTGCCGGGGCATGGCCGCCAGCACCGAGCCCGGCAGCGGCCGCCCCACCGACACGCACAAGGCGCCTTTCCGCGGCGGCAGGAACATCGGCGAGAATGTCGGCAGCTTGCGGCCCATCGACAGCGCCTCATGGGCGCCCGAAACTCCCACCGGCAGCACCATCGCCTCGGGGCACTTCTTCAATATCAGGTGCACGCCCGGCATGAACGGTCCCATCTCGCCCGAGGGACTGCGCGTGCCCTCGGGAAACACCAAGAGCGGCTCGCCAAGCCTCAGCACCTCCACCGACGCCTTGAGCCCGCCGACGCCGTTGTTCTCCTGGTCGACGGGAATGGCGTTCACGCTGCGGATCAGCCTCCGGAACATCGCGTTGCGGAACAGCGTGCGGCGGGCAAGGTAAAAGATGTGACGGGGAAGCGCGCCGCCGATCACGGGCGGGTCGAGAAAGCTCGCGTGGTTCGCCAGGATCAGCACCGGGCCCGTCGCCGGCATCCGCCAGCCTGTCAGCACCCGGTAGGAGTGGAAGACGCTGAAATACAGGTTCACCGAAAGATGGCAGAAATCGTACCAGCGCCGCGCCGGTTGCGGCGGCGAATCGTCGATCATCGGCCGGCTTCCCGAAGCGACGACAGGATCAGCCCGGCCAGGTGGTCAGACACCTGCTCCAGCGTCATGGATGTCGTGTCCACCACGCGGGCGTCGGGCGCGGGCACCATCGGCCCGTCCTTGCGGGTGGCGTCGCGCTCGTCGCGTTCCGCGATCTGCCGCTCAAGGTCGTCGAGCGCAAGGGGCGCCTTCCCCTGCCGGACCATGTCATCGAGGCGGCGGCGGGCCCTCTCGCGCGGATGGGCCGTCAGGAAAAACTTGCATACCGCGCGCGGGAACACCACGGTGCCCTGGTCCCGGCCCTCGCAGATGATGTCGCGGCCGACCGCCGCGCGCCTCTGCGCCTGGACGAGGAACGCGCGCACGGCAGGTACCGCCGCAACGATGCTGCTGCCCCTGGTGACATCGGGATCGCGTAGGAGTCCCGTCACATCCTCGCCGCCCAGCGTGACCACGCCCCCGGCAATCTCAAGCGAAAGCGTTTCGAGGTGCGCGGCAAGCCCGGCGGGATCCTCAAGGAGGTTGTGCCGGCCCGCCGAAAGAGCCACGGCCCGGTACATGGCGCCCGTGTCGAGGTAGTCGAACCCCAACCTCACGGCCAAGGTCTTGGCGACGGTGCTCTTTCCTGAGCCCGCCGGGCCGTCGATCGTGACCACCGACTCCCGCCGTGCGCTGGCCTCTGCCATCAGCGGGGATACAGGGTGATGGTGAATGTCTCGGAAGGCGAAAGAGACCGGGAGACGGCGGGTTGGAGCAAGCCGAAACCCTCGACCTTGGCCTCGTACCGGAATTCCCCGGTGGGCATGCCGGGAATGAGAACCATCTGGGAGGGGAACACGGTGTAGTCCATGCCGTTGATCGTGACGGTCCCGAGGTAGGCCGTGGTGTTGACAAGCCGGAGCGTGCCCGAAGGCATCGGGGTGATCGGCTTGGCCGCCGTGACGGGCGGTTGATAGTACGAGCGGCGGGTATCGTCGGACTTGATGAGGGTCTCCATCCTCACATTGGAGTCCTTGAGGTTCTGGATCTCGCTTTCCAGCTTCTTGATCCTCAGTTCCCAGTCGGCCGACTTGATCGAATCGGCCAGCCTCTTGACCTGTTCAGCCAAGGCGTCGAGCTTGGCGGCCTCGGTGGAAGGCTGCTTGACATCGCTTGACTGCGAGGGCGCCAGCGTCGCGCAAGCCATCAGGACAGGCACGGAAAACATCAGGGGTGCAAATTTCATGGTGTCGCTCCAGCGTGTTGTATCCTCCACGCTAGAGCCGATATCCCGGTCGCGCAAGTCGTCAGGATCGCGCCAGAAGACCTGATATTGCCGATTTTAACGATTTTGACGAGATTTCAGGCCGCCATGCGCTCGTCGCGCTCCTCGGCTTCCAGGGTGTACTGAAGAAAGTAGGCGTCCTCGCCGCTGTCCTCGAAGTAGGACCGCAGCACCCGCGTGGCCACGAAGCCCTGCTTGCGGAAGAAAAGCTGCGCCTTGAGGTTGCTCTCGCGGATCTCCAGGGTCACCTTGGTGCGGCGGTGGCACGACAGCTTGGCCAGCAGCTTGGCCACCATCTGTTTGCCGATCCCCTGCCGGTGGTAGTCGGGATGGACGGCGAAGTCGATGATGTGCAGGCGGTTCTTGTGCAGTTCGTAGATCATGAACCCGGCGATGGTGTCGCCCAGTTCCGCCACCATGCCGATGCAGTTTCGCTGCTTGAGGCATCGGAGGAAGTCCTCCTCCGTCCATGGATGATCGAAGCAGGCCTTCTCGATGCGCATGACTTCCGTCATGTCGCGCCGGATCATCCAACGGACATGCGCCCGCGTGGCTTCCGTGCCCGCCGCGATGGCCAAACGATGACCTTCCATCCTCGCACTCCCCGGTCTGGCGCCCTTGCCGGATTGGATTGGCCCGGCCGGCGCGATTCCCCCTTGTCCCGGGGCGATGCCCCGGGGCCGCGTCTGATGGAACGGCGCTTGTCTCCCCCCCGGAAGAACGCCATTCACCCGCCGCGATCCAGTCAACTGGTTCCCACATGGCCACGGACACCCTTCGCGGGGCGCCCCGGCTCTAGTTCCCCTCCCGTTCGAGACTGTGCCTTCCCCTGATGAGTTCAACAGGATATTTCAGGGCGTTCTTGGCCATTTTGCGGGCGATGGCCCGGCAAAGGTCGATTCCCGCGGCGTTGCAGAACGCCAGCAGGGCCCCGGCCACATCCGCCACCTCGTCCTCCACCGCCTCGCGCTTGCGCGGCTGGCTCAGGATGTCGAGGCTTTCCTGGCCGCTCGTCCAAAGGAACGGTTCCAGGAGTTCCCCGCTTTCGGCCGCCACCGCCATGGCCAGGTTCTTGGGCCAGTGAAACTGGCGCCAGTCCCGCTCGTCGACGAACCGCTCCCACGCCGCCCGCAATTGGGCCACCGTGGTCTCGGAATCGGACCAGTCTTCCGCCATCAGGCAACAACCTCACGCGCCTCGATTCATCCGGGCGGGCTGATAGCCAGACCCTTTCATGGTGTCAACCCAAGGCCTTCACAATTTGTCGAAGCCGGCCCGACCGGATATCACAACACCAGTGATTCGTGGGAGTCCGTGAAGCTTGACCGCCGATTCCACCGCCACATCAAGGCATGCGACCGGCCGCTGGCTGACCGTCGCCTGGGCGTTTCTGGCCATCGGCCTATGCTGGCGGGTCGGGCGCTACCTTCTCGATTTCCCCATCTGGGGCGACGAGGCGATGGTGGCCCTGAACCTGCCCGGCCGCGATTATTTTGGCCTGCTTCACGGACTCGACCATTGCCAGGTGGCACCGCCCCTGTGGCTATGGAGCGAGAAGGCCGCGTTCGAACTCCTCGGCCCTTCCACGCTTTCATTAAGGCTGGCGCCCCTCATGGCCGGATGCGCCGCCCTGGTCCTTCATGGTTTCTGGGCCTGGTCGCTGGCGCCGGGGCGGGCCGCGGCGCTCGCGACCGGCCTGATGGCCGTGGCCATCTGGCCCGCGTCGATGAGCACGCTCATCAAGCCTTACTCGTTCGACCTCCTTGCCGCGATGCTGATCCTGGCGCCCGCGACGCGGGCCATCGCCGACCCGGCGTCGGCCCGCTGGATCGCCGTCACGGCCATTGCGGCGCCGATGGCCATCCTGTTGTCATTCCCCGCCATGTTTGTCGCGGGGGCGGCCGTGGCGGCCATCGCCATCGTCGCGTTGCCGGGTAACACGCGCGCGCGGTTGGCCTTCGCCCTATTGGCCGCATTCACCCTGGCTGGTTCACTGGCCAGCCTCCAGGTGGGCCACAACCAGTTGGAATCACCAACGGGAGCGGAGGGCGTCACCACGCGCCAGGGGATGGACGCCTACTGGGGTCTGGGCTTTCCACCCAAGGGAATCATTGGCTGGTTGCCTTGGTTCCTCGGCGCGATCACGGGCCAGATGATGGCGTTTCCGGCGGGGGCGGCCAACGGCGGAAGCACGCTGACAACGCTGGCCTTCCTCATCGGCGCCGCCACGCTCGTGCGGGCCCGCAGGTGGACGCTCGTCGCGCTCCTCGTGTTGCCGATGGCGCTCAACCTCGTCGCCGCCATCATGCACCGGTATCCGTTCGGATCCTCCGGAAGGCTTTGCCAGGCCTTGGCACCGTCGATTTGCCTGCTGGCCGGCCTCGGGGCCGACAGGGCCATGGCGCTTGGCTGTCCGCGCTGGCGGTTGGTTCCCGTGGCCGTCGCCACGGCGCTGGCCGGCTTGGGGATCGGTGGATTGGCCAAGGATTGGCTCTATCCCTACAGGGATCCCGTGTTCGTCTGGATGCGATCGGTCATGGATGACGCCACCGACGCGGCGGGGCGGGACACCGTGGTCATCCGCCATGTGCCCGACGCCCTGGAAGCCGTGTTCACCTATAGGTGGCGAACATCCAACGCCCGCGCCACATGGGGAAACAGCCTGCCGGAAAACGCCGCGAGCACCAGGCGGCTGTGGGTGTTTCATCAGAAGGGAAACCCCGTGCCGGTGGGTCCTTCCCCGCTGGAGGCGCTGAGGGCGATGGACCCGGCTTGGACGGAGACCGGCTTCCGCCATTGGAACTATCCGTCGCCCCGTCCCGACAAGTCGCCATCGCTGTCGGTGGAAATGGTTCTTGTCGAGCGCCCCTGAACCGGATCATGGGGGGCGGCTTGGAACTTCAGTAGTGCCCGTCGCGAACCTCAAAATGGGTCGGCTTGCCCCAATCGGCACCGCCCGCCGCCACCCACTTCGCAGTCGCCTCGACCATCTCGTCGATTGAAACCGCTGGCGGGCCGAACCAATCGTATGAGCGGCTGGCATCAATCAGCCAGGCGTTGTCGGCCTCGACTCCCCGGATGACCGCTTCCCGGCCGAGGAGGCGGGCGAACCGCCGGGCCAGTTCCCTGATGCTGACCGGTTCGAGCCCGGTCACATTGAGAATCACGGGAGGGTCGCCCACCCGTTCGAGGCACTGGATCGCGCGGGCGTTCGCGTCACCCTGCCAGATGACATTCGCCTTGCCCATCGTCACATCGACCGGGTCGCCCCGGAGCACCTTGCGGGCGACATCCGAAAGCACGCCATAGCGCATGTCGATGGCGTAACTAAGGCGGAACATGAGCGCCTTGGCGCCATTTTTCATGGTGAAGTGGCTGAACACGCGCTCCCGGCCGACGCACGAATTCGCGTATTCCCCCATGGGAACCAGCGCGTCCCCCTCGCGCGACCCGTATCCCGAGATAGACGAAAGAGGGTAAACGCAACCGGTGGAAAACACGACGAACCGCGACCGGACAAAACGCTCGGCGACGATGGCCGGCACGAGGGTGTTCATCACCCAGGTGAGTTCGGGAGCGTTAGAGGTGCCGAATTTCTGCCCCGCCATGTAGATGATGTTGGGGAAATCGGGAAGCTCGGCGACCGATTCGCGGCTGGTGAGGTCGCACCGGATGGCCTCGATGCCGTGGCGCGTGAGCGATTCGGCCGCCACCGACGACGACCACCGCGACGCCGCGACCACCCGGCGGCGCGACTGGCCAAGGGCGTCGCAGGCGCGCCTGAGCATCCGTGCCAGCGTCGGGCCCATTTTCCCGCCAGCCCCCAGCACGAGGATGTCACCGGCGAGCCTTCCAAGGGACTCCACCGCCCCGGGGGTGGGACGGCTCAGAAGTTCCTCGAGTTCCTCCTCGGTTTCCACCTGGTCCACGCCCATTCCTCCCCGCCATGGTGCCCCGCGGTCGACCGGAAGATGCCCTGTCATTCCGGCATGTCGACAAGGTCGGTCACGAACATGTGCCCCGGCGCGTGCGTGATGACGGGATCGATGCCGGCGTCGGCGATCACCGCCTGGGGCGTCACCCCGCAGGCCCAGAACACCGGAATCTCCCCGGGCCGGATCGTGACGGTATCGCCGTAATCGGGCCGGCCGATATCGCGGATGCCGATGGTCGCGGGGTCGCCCAGGTGCACGGGGGCGCCATGGCTGCGCGGGAACCGGGCCGAGAGCGCCGTGGCGGTTTCCGCGTCCCGTGGCGTCATCGGCCGCATCGACACCACGAGCGGGCCTCGGAAAGGCCCGGCCGGCGCCGTTTGGATGGAAGTCCGGTACATCGGCACATTCCGACCCTCCTCCATGTGCCGGGGAACAATGCCCGCCGCCGCGAGCGCGTGGTCGAAGGTGAAGCTGCATCCCAGCAGGAACGCCACGGAATCCGACTTCCACAGGTCGGTGATGTCGGCTGTTTCCGAAGGGGGAAGCCCCGGCCGGTGCACGCGGTACAGCGGCAGGTCGCGGCGAAGGTCGGCTCCGGGCGCCACGCGCGAAGGTTCGGGATTCCCGGGGTCGGTGACATCAAGCACCGGGCAAGGCTTGGGGTTTCGCTGGCAGAACAGGAAAAAGTCGAAGGCGAACTCGCGCGGCAGGATCACGAGGTTGGCCTGGGCATGGCCGGGCGCCACCCCGGCGGTGGGGCCTGTCCAGGTTCCCGCGCGGGCCATCGCCCGCAGTCGCATCCCGGTCTCGGGCACGCTCATCGCAACGCCTCCATGATCCGCCCATGCACCCGGGCATGGTGGTACCAGGCCAGGCCGTCCACGGTCGCCAACCGCCTGCCGGTGACGCCATCGACCAGCGGGCCTTCCCGTCCCATGAGTTCCAGCAGGGCCAGTTCCTCCGCGGCATCCGGCAGGGGAGTAACCCCCGAGAGCTTGCGCCACAATCCCGCCAAGGCCCACGCGCCCCAGTTGCTGACACCCGCGACGATGACATGCCGCGCGGGCACCCGGCAGGCGATCCTGCCGCCATTGGGAATGTTCCGGTGGATCACATCCCACCCGATGGCTCCCATCCCGATCTCGTTCCCACCGTCGCCGATGGCGATCGTGGGAATGGCGGCGCCCTCGAACAACAGGTGCGCCGGCCTGACATGGGCGCTCACATCCAGGCCCCGCATGGACAGGCACCTGTCGCGGACCGGTTCGGGCGCCGCCTCGAGGTACTCCGGCAGCAAGGCCGCGGCCCCGTCCCCGGCCCACTGCCGGAAGGTGGCCTCGGTGTGGGTCGGGCCGACGCGCTCGACGGCGACCAGGTGGGTGAAGGACCCGGCGCGCCGGGACATCGCCGCGGGAAGGTCGCCGTGGGGAAGCCCGGCCAGGTCGACCACCTCGACGGATCCCTTGAGGCGCAAATGATCAACCGCGACGGACAGGGCCCGGGCGGAAGTCCCCTCGGCGGCCAGCACGGCCCTGCCTCCCGCGGCGACGGCGGCGCGGGCCAGCGCCAGGGCGCCCGGCGGGCCGTCCGTTTCACCCGTGCCGGGAGGGTCGGCCGACAGGATCGGAAAGCCCGTCACGATCAGCGGCCGAACCGGGCCGGCCGAGGCGAGAGTCACGGCGGCGGCTTCCAAATTTCCCTTCGAACGGGTCAGCAGGTTGTCGGCATGCCGGGCCAGGCCCCGGCCGCCGGCATCCACCCCGATGATCCCCTCGAGCGCGGCGGCCTCTGTCATGCCGTTTCTCCAACATCCGCCAGGCTTCCGGCCCATTGGCGCCATTCGGGAGGCAGCGGCGCCCGAATCAAGACCTGCTCGGGCCGGGTGGGGTGCGGCAATCGCAGCGAAAGGGCATGGAGGGCGATGGCCCCATCGGCCCAGGGCGACTGCCTCGCCTCGCCGTACCTCTCATCACCGGCGATCGGCCAACCCCGGGAAGCCAGCTGAACGCGAATCTGATGGGTCCGACCCGTCTTCGGGCTCACTTCCAACAGGGAATGGCCCTGGTGCCGCCCGAGCACGCGGTAGCCAAGCAACGCCTGCCTGGCCTCGGGATGTTCCGGCTCCACCACCCGGGTTCTCCTCACCCCGCCGCTGACGGCGCCCTCCGTGACAAGGCAATCGGCAAGCTCGCCGGCATCCCCGGGCGGTTCACCCGACACCAGGGCGAGGTAGGTCTTCACGGCCTGGCCCAGCCGCCAGCAGTCGGCGATGCGGGAGGCGGCCTTTCCCGTGCGGGCGAAAAGCAGGACCCCGGTGGTGGGCCGGTCGATGCGGTGGACAACCCCGAGGTATACATTTCCCGGCTTGGAATGCCTTGTCTTGAGGAAGGACTTGGCCCAATCGGCGGCGGTCACGCCGGTGGCCGGTGGCGATGATGGCATTCCGGCGGGCTTGTCGATCGCCAGGAGGTGGTTGTCCTCGAGCAGGATGGCGGGCTCTCGGAACATGGTGGAGGCGCCTGGAGACCCTCCCGGCGGAATCGCGCCGGGCTGTGATACTATAACCAGATGAGTGAATCCCGATCTTCCCGTCCCGACCAGCCCTCCATCACATTCCATGGCGCCGCGCGCATGGTCACCGGCACCATGCACCTGGTGCAGGCCAACGGCCGCCGGATCCTGCTCGATTGCGGCAGCCATTCGGGGGGCGCCAGGGACGAGGATCCGTTTGACCTGCCGTTCCCGTTCGACGCCTCGCGAATCGACGCCGTGGTGCTCACGCACTGCCACAACGACCACTGCGGCCGCCTCGCGTCACTGGTGATGCGCGGCTTCGAGGGCCCCATCTACACCACCCCCGCCAACAAGGACATCCTCGAGGTGCTGCTGTTCGACACGGCGCGCATCCGCGAGCAGGAGGCGATGCTCCGCGGACGCAAGGGCGGGGGCCGGCAGGGCGGGGGCAACCGCCGCGCCGTGCGCTTCGGAACCGCCGAGGCGTACCGCGCCATCGACCAGGTCGAGACGGTGCCGCTCAACCGGAAGGTCGCCCTCGAAGGCGACATCCAGTTGGAACTGTTCGAGGCCGGCCACATCCTCGGCGCCTCGATGTTGAACCTCGCGTGGACCGAACTCGGCCGCGACTGGCGCCTCACCTTCACCGGCGACCTCGGCCGCAGCGGCTTTCCCTTCCAGCACCCCCACGCTCCCCTGCCGCCCGCCGACATGCTTGTCTGCGAAAGCACCTATGGCGGAGAGACCCACGACACCGCCGATGTCATGGCCGCCAACATGGCCAAGGCCATCAGGCGCTCGGCGGACGAGGGCGGCAAGATCCTCATCCCGGCGTTCAGCCTCGGCAGGACCCAGCTCATCATCCACTACCTCCGCAAGTGGATCCGCCAAGGGCTGCTCCCCAACCTGCGAATCCATGTCGACAGCCCGCTGGGCCGCAAGCTGCACAAGACCTTCCTGCGCCACCCCGCCGAGTTCGCCGAACCCTACCGGGACGACCTCGAGGTCGATTGGCTCGAGGGCCGCGACGACGCCACCGATGTTTCCCTTTCCGACGGGGCGCGGATCATCGTCGCCTCGGGCGGCATGCTCGAGGGCGGCCGCATCCTGCACCACCTCCGCTTCCACATCGACGACCCGCGCGCCACCCTGCTGCTGGTCAGCTACCAGGCCCCCGGCACCCTGGGCGAGCAGATGCTCGAGAAAAACGACTCCATCCGCTTCAACGGCAGGCGCTGGAACAAGTGGATCGATGTCAAGCAGGTGCGCGGGTTCTCCGGCCACGCCGACCATGCCGACCTGCTGGCCGCGATCGGCCCGCTCGCGGGTTCGGTGAGCAAGGTCAGGCTTGTCCACGGGGAGCCCGAGCGCGCCGGCGCGCTGGCCGGCGCCCTCAAGGCCCGCGGATTCCAGGATGTGACCATGCCCGAGATGCACGAGACCTCGGAACTGTCATGAGCCAGCCGGCCTGGCCGCCCCCGCCCCGCCGGCGCCTGTGGTTGATGCGCCACGGCAGCGTCGCCTATTTCGGCCCGGGAGCCAGCCAGTCGTTCGGCGAGGCCGTCCTCACCGACGAGGGATGCCGGCAGGCCGACGCCGCCGGCGCCTTCCTCGCCTCCCGGCCCATCGACCATGTCATCACCAGCGGCCTGGCCCGGGCCGAGCAGACCGCCCTCAGGGTGAAGCCCGGCATTCAGGCCAGGGTGGATCCGCGCTGGCGGGAGATCGAGCCGGGCGATTGGAACCCGACCCGGGGCCCCGACCCCTCGAGGCTGGGAGAGGTGCTCGCCATGCTGGGCCCGGGCCTCACGCCTGAAAGCCGGTTTTTCGGCGGGGAAAGCTTTGGCAGCCTCCATGACCGCGTCGGCCGGGCCCTGTCCGACCTGCTTGCCGACACCGCGTGGGTCGAGGCCCTTGTCGTGGCGCACAGCGTGGCGTTGCGCTCGGCGCTGCTTCACTGCCTCGGAGGCCCGCTCGACGGCATCTGCCGCATCGAACAGGACGCAGGCTGCCTCAACCTGGTGGAATCGGCGGCCGGGGGCCCGCCCCTCGTCAGGCTTGTCAACCACACCCCGCCCGATGCCGGCAAGCACCATCTCAGGCTTTCCAGCCTGGAGGAACTTGTCAGCCAGGCGCTGGGGCACCTTCCTGCCCCGAAAACCCCGTGATGGAAACCGATTCTTTCCGGTTTTCCGCGGATCTGCCGCCTCTCGCCGAGGCCTCCATCCCCGGTTCCTTTGAGTGGGAGCGGGAACCCGGTTATAATCAAAATCACGGCCAAGACCCGCCGGATTCCCACTTCTGCGAGTGGTGTTTTGGGCTTTTGACTTGGAACACCATGAGAACCATCCCCTTGAACGCCGACTCCGCCATGGAGACAACCGACGGGGCGGCGATGCCGGCCGCGCGGAAAAGGGTGTTTTGGTTGTTTTTCGTCATCGTGCTGATGCACCTCCTGCTGCCGCTGGCCTTCCTGCCATACACCTTCGCCTGGTGGGGCATCGCGGTGGTGCTGATCGGTAATTTCATCTTCGGCTCGATCGGCATCAACCTGGGCTACCACAGGATGCTCACCCACTCCGCCGCGAAATTCCCGACCCTTCTCGAAAGGCTCTGGGTCCTGCTTGGCGTGTGCAGCATGGAAGGTTCGCCCCTCTTCTGGGTTTGCACCCACAGGATCCACCACCAGCACAGCGATGGCCGGGATGATCCGCACAGTCCCAGGTGGAGTTTCTTCTGGGGACACCTCGAGTGGATTTACACCGAGGATCCGCGCCGCCAAAGCCTCGAGGCCTACTCCCGCTATGTCCCGGACCTGCTGGGCGACAAGTTCCTTCGCTGGCTTCATCGGGGTAACAAGTGGCTGGTGGTCTGGGCCTGCCATGTGGTCGCTCTCGCCGCCGTGGGTTACCTGGCGGGCTTTCTCCTCTGCGGCGATTCCGCCGACGCCATTCAATTCGGCACGCGTTGGCTGCTCTGGTCGGTCGTGGTCCGCACGGTCTATGTGTGGCACATCACCTGGCTGGTCAACTCCGCGGCCCACCGCTGGGGCTACAGGAACTACAAGACTGGCGACAACAGCACGAACAACTGGTTTGTCGCGCTCCTGACCAACGGGGAAGGCTGGCACAACAACCACCACGCGACGCCGAGGGCCTGCTCACAGGGCCACCGCTGGTGGGAACTCGACCTCACCTACACCTTCGTGCGCCTTCTCCAATGCGTGGGCCTCGCCTGGGATGTGGCCCCGGTGAAGGTGCCCGCCCACATTCGGGAAAAACGCGACCTTGGGAAACCGGACCTCACCGAGGTCGTTGCCCAGGACACGGCCTGAAATCATCGGCTGGTCCGCCCCCGATCCAAGCCCCGCGGACCCGCGCCGATGATCAAAGCCACTCAAGCTCGTCTTCGTCGAATGTCGCCGTCCATTCGCGCCCACCGCCCGAAAACTCGACAACAAACCGGTCGGGATCCCCGGGCGTGTCCAGAACATCGATGACAACGCCAATGTCCCCGATTCGGGGTAGGGACCGGTCATCCGCCGGTTCCCCATCCTCAAGTGATGGTCCCGGCAAACGCCTGACCCGCACCCTTTCGGTGGTGTTTCCCCCAAACGCCAAATTCCACTCGCCATTCGACAGGAACCCCGCGGCCCCGTCATCGCCCAAGGCCAGTTTGAACGACCCGGGTGCCGGCCCGCCGGCAGGGCGGTGCTCGGCAAGCTTGGATTGCTTGAGGACCAATTCAAAAATGGCCTGGGTGGGAACACTGATGCCGGCGAGGTTGATGATGAAGTCGGTGCAACCCAACGCGCGATTCGCGGGCGACATGAATCGCTTGATCGGCGAAAGACGCGACCGGTATTCCTCGGGATTCCTCAGGATTAGGCAAATGAAATCAATGTTGTTGATCGAATGGACGTAGGCGCCGGCAATCTCCGACCAAGGAAGGATTCCAATGCCCAATGTCCGGTCGTTGATTCCCTGCTCGTTGATGACAAGCCTTGGACGCGTGTCGAGCAGTTGCCAGGCGAAAACCAGCACCCCCGCCCCGAAGAACAGGATGCTCGCCCATCCGACGAGCGGCGCCTCACCCTTCCAAACAATCAAGGCTCCCCCCGCGACGAAAGCCATCGACACCATGAGAAGCAGGGTGTACTTGATGAAGGAATTGCGAATTTCCACGGAATTCATGGATAAACCCCCTTGGAAAGACACCGGGACAGCCAAACCTCCTCACTGATCCGACAGGCCGCAGCCTAACATGCAGTCGATTCATCCTCCGGATGATTGAACGCGGCGTGCCATGACACACTTCAAAGTCCGTGGATCATTGAAACCGAATGCCCCCGGGCAGTGGATTTCAATGCCAGGGCCGGGATGCCCCGCGCAGGCAACATGCCCCTCACTTCGTTCAGGGCTCAAAACGCCTGGTTATCGAGGCCCGATTCCGCGGCTTGGGAACCCCCGGCCAAATGGGGGCGAACCGGCATGATTCGAAAATGATTTGAAAAACCAAGGGTTCCAACCATTCCAGCAAGATATCCTGTCGTGGCCATGCGGATTGAATCCAATATGATCTCATCAACCAACTTCCAATTCTTCGAATGGGTGAAACCGTGTTCTGGAAAAGGCCGGCCCATGACCCGAGGCAAGTCAGCGCCGCCCCGACGCTGCCGGCATCGCCCTGGTCCGGGCAGGATGAATTCGATGTCAGCAAGCTGTATTCCGGGCCGGCCTCGGCGGAAGGATCGACCGAACCGCCCGTTGCGCGGCTTGATGAAAAATTCAGGCAGGCCTACTTCTGGATCGTCAACCACGCTATCATCACACCCTATTACGATATTGAGTATAATGATACCGCCCGTCCACCGCGCTCCTTCACCTTCGGTGGCGCCGGGACCGAATTGCGGTTGCCCAGCGGCATGTCGTATTCGTCCTTCGTGCTGTTGCCCCTGCTGAACTTCGCCCTCAGGAAGCGCGCCTTGTTCATCGGCGGGCCCGGCCGGGGGAAGACGGCCTCGGCGATCCTGATGAGCCTGCTCGCCGGATACGATCTCCGGACCGTCAGGCGCGGCATCCAGCATGGCCAACCGCAGATGACGGTCGCCGATCTCCTTGGCAACCCGCTGCCCAAGGCGCTCATGGAATCCAACTCATCAGACGACATCAAGATCGCCTGGCGCCAATGGATCACCATGCGGGTGAAGATCGTCGATGAGTACAACCGGATTCCGACGCGCACCCAATCGGCGCTGCTCACCCTGCTGGCCGACGGCTACGCCGAGGTTCTCGGGCAAACGGTCGAGAGCCCCGAAAGCGCCTGGTTCCTCACCGCCAACGATGACATGGGCGGCGGCACCTACCAGGTGATCGAGGCGCTCAAGGACCGCATCGACATCGTCATCAAGGCCCTCAATTTCAACCCCAGGTTCCTCGATGACCTTTTGGTCCGCGTCGAGGAGGGCGTGAAGCCGGAGACGCTGCTTCCCAAGGAACTAATCTTCACCCCAGAGGAACTCGACTCCGTCCACGCGCAAATCCTCAAGGTCGCGATACCGCGCGCCGTCAGGCGTCGCCTCGAGTTTTTCGCGGCGCAGTTCGATTTCTGCGACCTCGCGGCCAAGGAGATCGAGTACAAGTCGAAGGACACCATTCACCTGGCGGGAAAGACGCTCGCCCAGGTCTGCGCCGAGGATTGCGGCCGCGACAAGGCCAAATGCATCTGCAGCCAAACCGAGAACGGGCTGAGCGTCAGGTCGCTGATGACCTTGCTGGCGTTCTCGAAGGGCCTGGCGTGGTTCCGCGGCCAAAGGGAAGTGGGCCTGGCCGATGTGATCCAGATTGTGCCATGGATCCTGCACGAAAAACTGGCTCAGAACCCCGGATCCCCCTTTTTCGATGCGACAGGAAACGGCATCTACCGGGTGGACCGCATCGCCTGGATCCGCCGGGCCTTTGACCTGGCGTGCGAGGAGTTCGTCAGGCTCGACCTCGACCGGAGCGATCCGCTGCTGGAACTGGATCAGGCGTTCGAACGCGGCCTCGAGGGTGTCGCGGCCGGCGAGGTTCGCAAGCGGCTTTCGGGCATCGAGACACACTTGGCGGGATTGGCCAAGGGCACGAAACTCTATGCCCATGTCCATGCCGATGTCCTGAAGCTCAAGTACTACCATCAACGATACTCGAACTACCTGCGATGGCTGACGACGGTCCGGAGCTGAGGATCCGTGAATGGCTGACGGGCCGGCGCGTCGACTTGAACGGCCGGTTCCGCGCCATGGCGCGGGCGAGGCCCGGGCTTGATCCGGGGAAGGTTCTCGCCTTGTGCCGGGAACTTCTCCCGCCGCTGGCGGTAAAACCCCATCCCGGACTTCCCGAATTGCTCGACGCCGTCTTCGACCTGATCCTCCTTCATTCGGGCCGCGGGCTGATCGGGATCGGATCGACCGAGCCCACGGCGCTTGAAATCCTCCTGCGCCATTCGTTCCCGGCGCTTCTGCCCCGCCTGCTCGAACGGCCCCGCTCGTTGCCGGCGGCCCTTTCCAACGCGACCGAGAACATGGCCGCCACGGGCGCCCGGTTCGCGAAGGAATTGGCCTTGCTCGCGGGTGTGGCTGAGGACGCCGGGCAACTTGAGGATGCCGGCGGGATCCTGGCTTGGAGGCTGGGTGAACCCCGCTTGCGCCGCTGGGCGCTGGAAAAGGCTTCCGGGCTGCCGGGCAAGTTGGTGCTGGCCGCCCTTGGCGAACCCGGCTGGCCCGAACCGGCGGCGCCGGTCGTGGTCGCCGCGCTCGGGGCCGACGCCTGGCGAAGGCTCGGCGAGTTGTTTACTCCTGTAACACTTGAAATGCTTTCGGGAAGCCCGGGCGTCGATGTGGTGGACGGCTTGGTTCGAGCCGCCGGGTCCGGCGCCCCGCCATGCGACAATTGGCCCCTGCGCGGGAGCGTCGGCGACTTCACGGGATTTGATGGCGATTTCGAATTCCCGCCCATCCTGCTCGAGACAGGGCCCGAGTCGAACCGGCACTGTTTCATGACACGCCACGGACCGGCGGAAATGCTCGTGCATGCCGACGCCTTCGGTTGGTCGTGCCAGCCCGTGGTCGCGCCGCAAAGGAACGCGGCATGTTTTGGAATCCCCGCGGGAACGACTTCGGCCATTGATGGGAAGGATTACCGGGCCCACACCCGCGCCAACAGTTTCCGGATCCGCCTTCATGTGCCTCCGAGGATGCCGCTATGAGCCGGTCCTCCGAACTGGCCGAACGCTGGGACGCCGCCTGGCCCGCGGCGCTGGACTCTTGGTCACCCTACACCCTGCTGAAGCCTCCCATTTACTTCGAGACCCAAAAGCAGGCTGAAGCCTGCGGCATGGCCGGGCAGGTCGCGGCGATCAGGCTTGCCGACCAGACCGTGATGGTGAACCTCGCCACGGTGCGGGAACTCGGGCTGGAGGACCACTCCCTGGCGATCCTGGCCCACGAGATAGGCCATCATGTGCATGTGCCGGGAAACCTGGCCGACAACGCCCGCATGCTCGCGGCGATGAAGCCGTTGCTCATCGGCTTGCCGCCTGAAACGCCCGCGATGGTGGCCAACCTCTATGGCGACCTGCATCTCAACGATCGGCTACAGCGGCGTCATGGTATCGATGTCGCCTCCGTCTATGTCCGCTTGCGCGAATCTGGCAGAACCTCCGACCCGACCGAGACATGGAAGGTTTACACCCGCGCCTATGAACACCTGTGGCGCCTTCCGCCGGGAACGATCGCGCCGCCGGACATCACTCCTGTCGTGAATGCCGACGCGCTGCTGGTCTCGAGGCTCATCCGGCACTTCTCGGTGCGCTGGCTCGCGGGTGCCCGACGCTTCGCCGCGATCCTTTTCCCTTACTTGAATGCCGATCGGGAAAAGCCGCAGACTTTCCTGTCGGCCGGGCTGGGAGACTGCAAGGATTGCGGACAGGGCGCCGCCATTCCGGATGGGCTTACCGCGGTCGACCCGGCTGAACTCGGGGAGGACGGGGAATTCGACGCCGCCATCAATGGCGAAGCCGAGGATGACGATGACCAGAATCCGCGCCAGCCCGAACCAGGCAAAGGGTCTCCCGGCTCACAGCATCGTTCACCCCTCGAATATGCCGACTTGTTGCGGGGAATGGGCCTCGTCTTGCCCGGGCATGAGGTCACGGCGCGTTATTACAGGGAAAGGGCCAAGCCCCATCTCCTGCCGTTTCCATCCCGGAGGCAGCCGGCGGCGACCGAAACCCATCCGGAGGGATATGAGGGTTGGGACGCCGGAGACGACCTCCAGGACCTCGACATGCTCGGCTCTCTAATGCGTTCCCCCGTGGTGGTGCCGGGAATCACCACCGTTCGCAGGGTTTACGGCGAAGTGGCAGGAAAGGAACCCGACCGCGCTCCGGTCGACCTCGACATCTACATCGACTGTTCCGGCAGCATGCCCGATCCATCGGCTTACACCAGCTACCTTGCCCTGTGCGGAACAATCCTCGTGCTCAGCGCCCTGAGGGCCGGCGCCAGCGTGCAGGCCACGCTCTGGTCGGGCCCGGGCCAGTTCAAGACCACCTCGGGATTCATCAGGGACGAGAATCGCCTCATCGACATCGTCACCGGATACATTTGTGGAAGCACCGCGTTTCCCCTGCATGTGCTGCGGGACACTTATCGCGAAAGGCGGGCAAGCGCCCGGGCGACCCACATCGTGGTGATCTCGGACGACGGGGCGGACACGATGTTGTCCAACGACGAGACGGGCGCTCCCGGGACGGACATTTGCCGCCTCGCCATGGAGCGGGCCGGGGCGGGCGGCACGCTCGTCCTCAACCTGTTCAATCCCGAATCATGGGATGCCGGCAAGCGCCTCGCGGAACTCGGATTCCACATCCATCCCGTGCGCGACTGGGAAGAACTCGTGGCCTTCGCCGCCCGTTTCGCCCGGGAGACATACAAGTGACAATGCCCGTGTTGGCGGACCTGCTGCGCTGGCTCGCGGAAACTCCTCCGGAATTCAGGGAGGATCCGCCGCTCGCGGCGGTGCTAGGCGACCTTCTGGAATCGCTGGGCCACCCCGACATGGACGTGGCAGCCCTGGCCCGGGGCGAAGCGGGACTGAAGCCGAGGGCCGAACGCAACCGCAGGCTGTGGATCCTGGCGGCTTGCCGGTTGCTGTGGCATCCGTCTTTCAGGTTGTCAGACTTGCCCGCGGATGGCTTGCGCCACCTGTTCGCGAAGGAACTTCCCAGGGTGGCGGCGATCACCGCCGCGGACGCCCTGGTAACCGAGGAGGACCGCCGTGAGGAACTGGTGAGGCGAACCTTGCGCGCCGTGGGCATGGGCCTTGCCGGCGAGACACTGCTGGAGTCGGAAGACAGGTTTTGCCAGGTGGATTCGGTGGAAGGCCGACTCGTCGCGCGGGGGGCGGCGGAACGGGAGCGGCGCGCCCGCGAGGTTCGCGAGGCGATGGCCCGCGAGGCGGCCCGCATGGCCGCGGCCCGGTACAGCTCGGAGTGACGCCATGCCGCTCGACGACGCCGCGATGTTCCCGCTGTTGACCGAAGCAAGCCGGGGCTTGCTCACGCGCCTTCGGGAACACCCCGCGGCGCCTCGATGGACCCACCGCTGTGGCGATCGGCTCACGGCCGAGGCGCTTGCCCGCGTTCGGGGCTATGCCGATTCTCTCAAGGCAAAACGGAACTCGTCGCCCCGCGGCCAACCGCCATGGCTCGGTGAATTCCTGGATCATTGCCGGCGCGATGTTCCCTTTTACCGGGATAGGCTTCCCTTGGGCGCATCGCTCGAAGCCATGCCCGCCACGCTCCGCGAGGACTTGCGCACAGGATACTGGCGCTTCGTTCCCGATACCGCCGACCTGGGTGACATCCTCACCTACTGGACCTCGGGAACCTCCGGAACCATGGTGATGGTTCCAAGTTGCCCCGAGGCTCCGGTGAAATACCTCCCCGTTTTCGAGGCCGCCCTGCGAGCGCTTGGCATCGGCATGGAGGGTGGAAACCGGATGTCGATCGTCCAGGCGATGTGCCAGCGATCGGCATACACCTACCCATCCGTGATGTCGTATTTCGGCGGCGCCGGCCTCGCCAGGCTGAACCTCAACCCGTCCGAATGGCGTTCCCCCGCCGACAGGGCGGCTTTCCTGGCCGAGTTCACTCCCGAGTTGGTGACGGGCGACCCCGTCGGCCTCGTCGAACTGGCTTCCCTGCCGCTTCGCGAACCTCCCAAGGCCCTGATTTCATCGGCAACGGCCCTGCTCCCCGGCACGCGGTCGAAATTGGAAGCGGCATTCGGGTGTCCCGTGCTCAACCTGTACGCCATGCACGAGGTTGGGCCCATCGGAATTGATCATGGGAATGGCCTCGAGATCCTCGCTTCCGACATTCATGTGGAGATCCTCGCGGCCGACGGATCGCCATGCCCGCCGGGAGTGCGCGGGGAAATCACCATCACCAGCGCGTTCAACCCATTCCTGCCCCTGGTCCGATACCGCACGGGCGACCACGCCGCGCTCGACCTTTCCGCTCCGGCACCAAGGCTTGTCGAATTCGAGGGAAGGGCGCCGGCGGTTTTCCGATCGGCAAGCGGGAGAATCTTCAACAGCATTGATGTTTCCCGTGTTTTGTCCGATTGTCCCCTGCCGGCCTTGTCGTTGATCCAACGGGCCGATGGTTCGGTGCGGATGCGAACGCGTTGCGATGAGGCGATGGCAAGCCTGGTGCGGGAACAGTTGGTGGACCTGTTTGAAGGCGTTGGCGTGGAAGTCGAGCGGATTCCCAAGGAATCGCCTTGGGAGGGCAAGTTGATCCAATACCGAAGCGACATGCCCGTCACGGAACATCAGAAAGACGATTAGCCCTCCCCAACCCCCACTGAATCGCCACAAATACCCCATTTTGACAACATTGAATGGCAACTTCGGCATTTTCGGCACAAGCCGCCGGGCCGGTTGTTCCGATGATTCCTTCATGGGGAACTTCTCCTCATGGAGGGAATGGAACGATGACGAGCTTCGCCCGCCGTTGGGGAGCGATATCCCTCGTCGTCGTTGCCGCTTGTGGTTGTCAGGTCGCGTCGCCACAACCCTCCATGCCGGCGGGGTTCGCCTCGAATGACCCACCCGTTTTCGTGCGCTGCTCTTATCCGGACGAAAAGGAATCACCCGGCCTTGATGCGCGCTCGCTGCTGAACCTGATCTCAAGCCAGACTCCCGCCCTTGAGAGCGTCCGCGCCCTGGAAGGGGAGGCGGCGCTCAGGCGGCACAAGGCTTCCGTGTCCGGGGCCGGATGGTTCAAGCATCTTTCCAGCGAGGAACGACTCTGGCTGGCCGGCGCGATGGCGCAGGATGCCCAGGCGGCCGTGAAGGCGGCTGATGCCATCTACAAGGCCCAGGCCGAGGCGAGCGAACTGCTGGTCGACCTGCGCGCCTCGCGTGAGGCGATGAAGCATATCGATGAATCGGAGGCCCGGCTGAAAAGGGTTCTCCTGCGCGCCGAGAACGCCCGCAAGGCAAGCGAGGCCGCGGCTCCGCTTGTGGAGGCGATCAAGGCCGACCTCGCCGGCCGGGAAACCGCGCGCGCCAAGCTCGCGGCACAGGAAGCCTCGGCGCTCGCCCGGATCAAGTACCTTGCCGGCATCGATCCGGCAGGCGACCTCCAGCTCGACCTTCCCGCGCTGGACCAATCCAAGTGGATCAATGGCGACATTTTCCCGGCTTCATGCGCAGAGCAGGCTTCATCGGTTGGGCCGGGTGTCGCCGCTTCCGACTCCCTTGTCGCGACGCTTCGCGACTGCGTCGGATTGCTGGAAGGCAAGGCCCTCGTGGGCTCCAAGGCCCAATCCGAGAAGAAGGTCGACTTCCAAGGGGCGCTGAAACAGGCGATCGCGGGCCGCCGGGAACTGGATGCCAAGCTGCGGCTGGGAGCCGTGGAAGCCGCTGAATCCGTCACCGCCAGCACCCGGCAGGCGGCGGCCGCCGCCAAGCTGCTCACGCTGGCGCAGGCCGCCACGAAGATGATCGACGACCGGGTGGAGATGAACGCGCCGGGATTCGGAGCCAAGGAACTGTTCGAGACCGAGGGAGCCCTCGAGTTGGCCAGAACCGAGGAGCTGAAGGCCCGGCTGGCCAGGCACAAGGCCCACGCCAGGCTTTGGCTCCTGGTCGGTCAGCCCTGATCGGCGACGCCAAAGCGGCCGAAACTTTCCTCGCGCCATTGTCCCGCTGCCAAGTCCCCCAACTCCAAGTCACCGACGGCCGTCCGCACCAACCGCTCCACCGGATGACCGACGGACTCAAGCATGCGCCTCGCCTGCCTGTTGCGCCCCTCCGTGAGCACCAGTTCCAGCAGGCTGAACCGGTCCCCGGCTTCCAGAAGCCGGGCTACCGCGGGTCGCGTGGGCCCATCATCCAGGACCAGTCCCGAGCCCAGCGCCTCGATCACCCCGGGGCCGACCCTCCCCTTCACGGTAAGCCTGTAGCGCTTCGGCACATGACGGGCCGGGTCGGTGAGGGCGTCGGCCAGGGCGCCCGATGTGGTGAGGAGAAGGAGGCCCTCGGAATCGGCGTCGAGCCTGCCTATGGCGACCAGTCGGGGAAGGCCTTGCGGCAGCAGGCTGAAAACATCGGGCCGGCCGCGCTCGTCCCGATGCGTCACGACAATGCCAAAAGGCTTGTGGATGGAGATGAGCCTCTGTGACGCCGCCGCCGGCGCCCGGCCATCGAGGGTGACATCATCAACCGCGAGGTCGATCCAGACAAACGGGTCGGTGCAAACCCGCCCATTGACCCGAACGCGACCCTCGCTGATCCAGAGTCGCCCCTCGCCCCGCGACCCCCATCCGAGCTTGCTCATGGCCCGGTGAAGCTGGACCCGCCTTCCCGGCCCCGCGCCATGCCTCCGCCTGTCACGCATCAGAAATCCTTGATACCATAATTGAACCATTCCTTTTCTTGTCACAAATCCTGTTTTCTGGTGGCTCCATGTCGATTCATGTTTCCTGCGCGGGTTGCCTGAAGCAATTGAAATTGCCCGACAACGCCACGGGGCGCAAGGTGCGCTGCCCCATGTGCCAGACAACCTTCGTCGCCCAGCCGGCGGAGGAGATCGAGGTGCTGGAAATGGTGGAACCCGCTCCCGCCAAACCCGCTCCGCCACCGGTGCCCCGCCCTTCGGCCACGATCGCCACGCCGACCCGGCCGTCGGTGCCTCCTCCCAGGCCCCCCGAGGCTTCCCCCGCGGAAAGCTCCGACGGACTTACGGCGGATGAGGAGCCATCGGTGGTTCCGGGAGGGAACCGGGCCGGATGGCGCAAGGTTCATTCCGGCCTCGGGCTCATCCTCCTTTCGATCGTCCTGGCGATTGGCGCCGCCCTGGCCCTCATCGGCGTCTCATTGCTCCTGGCCATGACCGGCCTCGCGGCGGCGCAGGCGAATGCCGGTTTCAACCGGGGTGGCGCCAACCCGATAGGCATGGGCCCCATGAACCGCGAAGGCATGGCGGCGCTGGCCGGAGCCACGATGCTGGTCCCCCTTTTGGCTGTCGGAGTGGGCGTTTCGGTTCTGGCGACCTTTCTTGTCGGACACGCGTTCTGCATGCTCGTGCCGGCGGCCAAGGGAAACGGGGGCTTCGCGCGCGGCCTGTCCGTGGCGGCATTCTGCACATTCGCCAGTGTCACCGGATCGTGGGTGGCCACGATCCTCCACTATTTTTATCTGTGGAGCGTCTGCCATGCCCTCAAAAAGCCCTCCATGGCGCGGAATGTGTCCAATTTCATGTGGGCCCATGTCATATTGGTCTGCGGGATGTTCCTCGGCTTTCTCACCGGAGTCATTCTCGGCACGCTCGGCCTCACCGTGGTCGCGGGTTTTCTCCTCGTCGGCGTCATGATGATGGCGGGAGCCGGATCCCTCGCCTTGTTCATCTGGTACATCGTGCTGCTGATCCAGGTTCGGGCCGCGATCGAACCGTTGATCTGACCGGGGATTCCATCATCGGATCAGCAGGATGGCCGCGGCGGCCAGCAACACGGCAATAACCAGCGCCGCTCCCGCGGCCAAGGTCGCCACTGGAACCGGGAGCCGACCAGGCGTTTCCACCGGCGGTTTGTCATCGGCATCCTCCGGCTCCGACCTTGGCTGAGGTCTCGAACCATCAAGGCACAAGTCGCGGAACTCCGGAACATGGGACAGCGCCTTGAAAGGCCCGCTCTTGAGCCTTGATCCAGCCACATTCGCGGCGTCACCAAGCAATCCCTCCTTGAGCGATCGGCGCACCCCGCGGCGGGTTCCCTTCACCAACCTCTCCTTTCCGGCGTCGTCGGTGTAACGCAGGTACCAGATCTCCGGTTCTCCCGATGCCACCACCGGCCGCTCGGACGACCGGGTGCTTCTTCCGAGAAGATCCTCGACAAACTCCCGGCAGGTGGACGGCCTCAGGGCGGGGTCGCCCCGCATGGCCCTTCGCACGGCCCAGTCGACGCGCTCGCCGATTCCGGGGTCGCGTTCACGCGGAGAGGGAAAATCATCGTGTACTTTCTTCATCCATGCGTCCAACGGGCATAGGCCGTGGAAAGGGGCTTCCCCAAGCAGGATGGCGTAAAGCGTCGCGGCAAGGCCGTAGATGTCGGTGCGGGCGTCCACGAAGCGGGCGTTTCGAAACTGCTCAGGCGCCATGTACTGCATCGTGCCAAGGCCTCGCCCGGTGCGCGTCAGGTTGAGATCGGTCGCCAGATCCTTCACCAAGCCCATGTCGGTGAGCTTGGCTGTTCCGTCAGGCGTCACGATGATGTTGTCGGGTTTCACATCCCGGTGAACGATTCCATTCTTGTGGGCCCTGTGAAGCCCCTGGGCGACCTGCGAGACGATTCGGACGGCCTCGGATTCGGGGAGCGGACCCCGCGTGTCCACAAGTCGGCTCAGCGTCATTCCCTCCACGAATTCCATGACGAGGTAGGGAATGCCGTCAATGGCTCCGAAGTCCACGGCCCTGACGAGGTTGGGATGGTCCACCATGCTCGCCGTTCGGAACTCCTGCTCGAAACGCTTGAGGAGGACGGGATTCATCCGGCTCTTTTCACGAAGGACCTTGATGGCAACATCCTGTTGCGAACCCGGGGATCGGGCGCGGTAAACGATGCCCATGCCGCCCTCGGCGACCTTTGCCAGAAGCTCATAAGCGCCCAAGCGACGGGGCAGTTCATCCTCAAGGGAATTGGGATTCGCCATGATCCAATCCTAACATCACCGGCGGCGCGACCGGCACAACCGGGTTGCGCCTTGGGGTCGGAACAGTCGGGGAAGCCGCCCAAGGCGTCAAAATCCTTATCTCCGTTGGTAAAATGCGCATATCATACAGTCGGCGATACGAGGACCTGATGGAATTTCCGGCCCCGTGCCGATCCTTGTGTCACATTAGCTTGCAGATATTGCCGGTCGTCATTCTTTCGCGGAAGGGGATGTTGCATCCATGAGCTTGCTTGGCAAGGTCCTGGCGATTCTCAACCTCCTGACGCTCCTGGCCGCGGGAGTCTTGGGGGCGATGGTTTACGCCCAGCGCCAAAACTGGACCCACACGATATTCCTGGCCAACCTTTACCTTGAAGGGTTGCCGGTGGATGCCAACGAGACCGACAGGTCGGGATCTCCCATCGCTTCCCGCATGGGACCTGCCACCCTGATGGCGATGTTCGGCACCGCCGACACCCCCTCCACCCAGGAAGGGTTCGTCAAGGCGATGGCCAGCGACCTGATCAAGCGGATCAAGGACGAGGCCGACCCCGTCAAGCAGATGGCCCTCGTCAAGGTATATGCCCAGCCCCTCGTGAACGAACCGGGCGAATGGGAGGACTTCATCGCGATGATGAACGCCTCCGACACCAGGTCGGCCGCCCTGTTGGCCCTTGGATATGTCTGCACGCCCGTCTTCTCTGAACATTCACTCCCAACGGCCTTCATCAAGAAGGATCGTGTGATTGACCTGATGGGATCCGACGAGTCGTCTTCGTCAAAGGCCCCGGGAGACTACATACCCGGCGACATGCTGCTGGCGGACAACGCGGTTTTCGAGAAGCTGTCCAAGAAGGGAAGTCCCGCGGAAATCGCGACCTGGGCCATGCTGGCCAAGCTCGACCTGATGTTTGACAGCGCCGGTGTCAGCCTGGTTGGCGCCGAGGACAAGCAGGCGCAAATGCCGGGCGCCGATGGCACCGCCGTTCCCCTGGATCCGCGAACCCGCAAGCTGGCCACGGCCCGGCTTCTCACAACCCTGGGACTTGCTGGTAACCAGGCGACCGACCAGGTGGCGAAACTCGTGACTGTCGTGGGGCCCAGGGCCTTCCTCAACGCGATGGAGAATGAGGCGGGTGACCTTCGGGCCCTCAACACGGAAATCGAGTTCCGGCTGAAGCAGTCAATGGAACGGTTCGTTGCCCGTTACGGGCGGGCCATCGACACCATCAAGTCCCTGGACATCGAGCACAGGCGGCTCATGTCGGAACTGGACGAGATCAAGAAACTCCTGGACATGCAACCCATGCTCCTTGAGGAACGCAAGAAGAACCTCGAACGGCTCGAGGCCGACCTCAAGAAAAAGCGCGGCGACTCCGACAGCCTGTTCCAATCACTCCAAACCGGGGCCCGTTCCCTCTACCAGAAGAGGCGGGAACTCCAAGGCCTGGTCGATCAGGTCGGCCAACTTGAAAAACGCGCCCGACAACTCGAACTTCGCTGAGTGGCCCACGGGAGACAATCCATGACCTGGCTCGGCAAGATGATCGTCGTCTGCCATACCCTGCTCTGCCTCATGTTCGCCACCGCGGGCGTGGTGCTCAACAGCACCAGGCCTCCTTTTGCCGACCAGGCCAAGCAGAAGGCCGAGGAAGTGGCATTCATGCGGAAGTCGTTGCGGCTTGACGATTCCTTCAGCAGGCTCATCCGGGTTCGGGTCGCGATGGCCTCGCTTGAAAACGACTGGATCCTCGCCGAAAAGGTGTACGCCGAGCGCGAAAAGGAAGTGGTGGAGGCCACGCTACCCAACACGATCGGCGAAGTGGATCGCGACCCCAACACAAGTCTCCCTTTGCAGGATCCGACCCAGCGTTTTGTTCCCATGTTCAAGAAAATCAACCTGCTGGGGCAAAAGACATATAAGGAAAAAATGATTCCTGATGCCGGCTTGGCCGTGGAGAACGCCCAGAAGGAATTTCAGGAACGGAAAAAGGAAGCCATTGCCATGACGGAAAAAGCCTCGGGCACCGACGGAAAAGGCGGGGTGACCAGCGATATCATCATCGAGGATGAGAAAATCGAACAAATGAAGGTTGAACGGAATGTCTATGAGGCCGATGTCGCCATCACCACGCAGGACATCGACCGCATGAAGGCCCGCCTGGCCAGGGTTTTGGCATACTTGCAAAACTTGGAGAAGTATCTTCAGGTCCCCTCCCTCACGAATTAACCGCATCGGCTCCCGTGGCCATAAGATACACTTGACAGGCGCACGCAATTGCGGGCATAGCCTAGCCATTGGGTGCGCGCTCCGCGTGCGCCCCCGTGCCCCCGTGGAAGGGGAAAGCGGGTGCGGGCCGGCCCGGGGATTCGATCATGACGACCTTCGGCAAGATTCTGGCGTTTCTCACGCTCCTCATGAGCGGCGCCCTGGGATTCATGGCCCTTTCGCTCCACGCCCTGTCCACGCAGCGCAACGAGGAGTTGCGCGTGGCCCGCAAGACATTCGAGGCCAACCAGGCGAATGTGGTCGCCTATCTCAAGGAAAAGGAAGCCTTCTCCCAGGAGAGGAGCACGCTCGAACGCGACCGCACCGACCTCAAGACCAAGATGGAAAAGATGGACTTCATCCAGCGCAACGCCACCGATGAAGTGACCAAGCTGCAGTCGCTGCTACGCCTCACATCCGACAAGGTCCAGACCCTGACGGCGGAGAACATGAGGTTGTCGAAGGACAATGGCGACCTCAAGAAAACCAAGGACGCCACCTTGATGGAGAAAAACTCGGAGACCAATTCCAAGACGATCGCCGAGAAGGACTCGGCGACCCGCTCCAGCGAGCTTGAGAAGGTGCGCGCCGACCTCGAGGACGCGATCAAGTCGAGGCAGGAGATGTTCAACGAGCGAACCAAGATGTTCGAGGAGAAGACCCAAGCCGTGATCCAGTTGACGGCCCTCAAGAACCGGACAGGCGACATGGAACGGGAACTCAAGCGCCTCACCCTGGAAAACAAGAAGCTCAAGGAAACCGGCACGATCGAGAAGGCCCCGACGGGTATCGCGGGCAAGCGCAATCCGCCGTCGGCCCCCCTTGAAGGCAAGGTGCTGCGCGCCGACGCGAGCGGCCTGGTGCAGGTTTCCATCGGCAGCGACTTCGGCCTGGAACGGGGCCATACCCTTGAATTGTTCCGCTTGAACCCAGCCAAGTACATCGGCATCGTCAAGATCATCGAGGTCAACGCCAAGGACGCGGTGGCCCAACCTGTCGGCACCCTCAACGACCGCCCGATGGCCGGGGATTCGGTCGCCAGCCAGATCAAGTGAACCGGCGGCCGGGATTTCCCGGCCAACCAGCGGAGTTCGACTCATGGCCAAGAAGCGATCCGGTGACAACCAGCCTGTTTCGGATGTCTATGTGGGGCTGCTGGCGATTTCCCTGCTGGCCCAAATCGTTGGCATTGTTTTCCTGGTTCTTGACTATCAAGCCATGAAGGCCTCCCCGCTGCCCAAGCTTGAGAAGTTCACATGGAGTCCGGTGGCCGCCCCCGCTCCCGGCGGCGCGGTTCCACCCGGGGGCGCCGCTCCCGGTACCGTACCTCCGCCCGGCGGCAATTAACCGGCCGGATGACGGCTGATTCCTGATAAGATGCCCCCGGACAACCGGGGGATATTCATTTCATGGGCCAGCGCGTGCTCGTCGCCATGAGCGGCGGGGTGGATAGTTCGGTCGCGGCATGGATGGCCCGCGAAAAGGGCCTCGAGCCGGTGGGCCTGTTCATGCGCACCGGGGTTTCCAAGCCCCAGGGAGGCGCCGACCGGAAGAAAGGATGCTGCTCAGCCGAGGACGCCGCCGATGCCCGTCGCGTCGCGGACATGCTGGACATCCCTTTTTACGCCATCGACTTCGAGGCCGACTTCCGCGGAATCATCGACTACTTCGCCGACGAATATCTCCGGGGCAGGACTCCCAATCCGTGCGTTGTCTGCAACAACAAGCTCAAGTTTGGCGAGTTGCTCACCTACGCTGACGGGATCGGTGCCCGGCATGTCGTGACAGGCCATTACGCCCGGGTCGAACCGGGCCCCGACGGCCGCCCCTGGCTCAGGCGCGGGCTCGATGCCGGCAAGGACCAGTCGTATGTGCTGCACGGCCTTGGCCGGGAGGCGCTGGAACGGGTGCTGTTTCCCCTGGGTGGCATGCCCAAGGACGAGGTACGCGAAACCGCCAGGAAAATCGGCCTGCCGGTCTTCGACAAGCCCGACAGTGTCGAAATCTGTTTCGTGCCCGACCAGGACCATGTGGGGCTCGTGAGGAAACTGAGGCCGGGCCAGTCGGTCGCGGGAAACATCGTCACGACCGAAGGCGAGGTCGTGGGCCGACATGACGGCCTGGAGCGATTCACCATCGGTCAGCGCAAGGGGCTCGGCCTGGGGGGCGGTAAGCCTCGCTTCGTGCTGGAAATGGTCCCGGAAACGGGAGAGGTGGTGGTCGGAGACAAGGATGAGTTGGGGGCAAGGGGCCTGTTCGCGTCCGGCTTCAACTGGCTCATGGATGAACCGTCGGGGGAACTCGCCTGCGCCGCGCAGATCCGCTACCGCCACGCGCCCGTGCCGGCGACGGCCCGCAAGACTCCCGGTGGAGTGGAAGTCCGGTTCGACAATCCCCAGCCCGGGGTGGCGCCCGGACAGGCGGTGGTGCTTTACGAAGGCGACAGGGTGCTGGGAGGCGGCTGGATCGACCGGCCCGCCTTTTGAATCACTTCGGCTTGCGACCGCGGCCGGAGGGCGCCGCCGCTCCCTTGGGCGCCTTGGCCGAGGGACATTCGCCCGACAAAGGGCAAGACTGGCATGCCGGATTGCGCTCGTGGCAGAACTCCACGGCAATGCGCGAAAGGCCATCGGTGAAATCCGTCACCTTGGTCTTGGCGACGATACCCTCGAGCGCCTGACGCGCCTCGGGTATCTTGCCGACCTCGGAATCAACCAGCTCAAGTCGCTTGGCGCAACGGAGCATCGATGAATCAACAGGGATCGACTGGGCCTTGAGGGCGCGCTGGTTCACCCATGCCACGGTGTGGTCGGTGACTCCGCCGGCCTTCTCGAGCTGCTTGGCGGTGCCCTTGACTCCCTTTTTTAGGAGTCCTTCCAGGTCGAAGGCGTAAGTCGCCTCGAAGTGCTCCTGCAGGAAGGCGATGATTCTCTCGGCGCGGGCGCGCGTCCCGGTGAGTCCGCTGATGGCCTCCATGATTTCCGACGGGGAGGAAACACGCACCTCGTTCCAGTCGAAGAAACGGGTTTGGAGGTTGCGGAAGGCGGCCTCTGCCTTCTCCTGCAACGAATCCTCCCGGCAGATGGCGAAGATCACCTGCTCCAGCACCGTCAGTTCGAGGGGATTCTCGGAAACCGCGAGAGCGTTTTTGCGGCCCAGTATCGCGCCGACAATTTTATGCCTGAAGGCCGCGGTCGCCATGGTGTTCACCCTCCGTGGTCGCGGGGCAGCCACGGCCCCGATGCTATAAGTCTAATGACCGGCGGACCTGGAGTCCCCATCGGGGGCCCCGGGATCCCCATCACCGGCGTCGCCGTCTTCCCCTTCCTCGAGATCGTCATCATCCTCGTCCTGGTCCGACAGGTCCGCGTCAACGGCGTCGGAAGGCTTGCCGAGGGCCTCGTTGATGAGGCGGCTGATTTCCACGCTTTGCTTGATTCCGTTGTCGAGCATGAAACGCAGGGTGGGGGTGTAGCGGGTCCGCATCCGGTCCCCAAGCTGGGCCTGGACGAATCCCGCGGCGCTTTGCAGGCCCGCGAGGGCTTTTTTCTGCCGGGCCGGCGTGCCCATGACCGAGACATGAACCTTGGCGTGCTGAAGATCGGCGGACACCTCCACGCGGGTGACCGTGACATTGCGCACCCGCGGGTCGCTGATCTTGAACAGGATGGTTTCGCTGGCCACCTCGCGGATGACCTCGGCGACCCGGGCGACTCGGTGATGTTTCACGAAACCTCCCGCGCGCGAAGCAGGAAACCTAATCCACGGTCAGCGAGTCGAGTTCCATTCCCAGGAACTCGGCGACCGGATGTGACTTCAGGGCCGACCCAACCTGCTCGAGGACCGACCGGGCATGGGAATGCTCGTTGCTCACCACCGCGAACCCGAGAACCGCCACCTTGTGGTCCTCGAGACTGTCGACCTCGGCGGCTGAAACACCGAAGGTGTCGCGCATGCGGTCCTTGATGCCGCGCACGACCTGGCGCTTGTCCTTGAGGCTGCGGGACTCCCGAATCAGCAGGCGCACCCGAAGCGTCCCGACGACCATCGACAGGCTCCAGACCCGGCGTCACGACAGGGTTCTCTGGATCTGCTCGACGCGGAAGGCCTCGATGACATCGTCGACCTTGATGTCGTCGTAACCGGCGATCTTGAGGCCGCATTCGAGGCCCTCTCGAACCTCCCGGACATCGTCCTTGAAACGCTTGAGCGATTCGAGCGAGGCGGAACGGTCGGCGGGAGGGTAGACAACCACGCCGCCGCGGATCAGGCGCACCCGCGCCGAGCGCTCGATGGTGCCCTGGGTGACGAAGCAACCGGCGATGGTTCCCACGCGGCTGATCTTGAACACCTCGCGAACGACCGTGCGCCCCAGGTGAACGATTTCCTCGCGGGGCTTGAGCTTGCCCTCCAGGGCCGACTTGAGGTCCTCGGCGAGCTTGTAAATGATGTCGTACTCGCGGATCGAGACGCCGCGCTCGTCGGCCAGCCTGAGAGCGTTGTCGTCAGGCACGGCGTTGAACCCGACGATGATGGTGTCGTCAGGCGAGGTGAGGGCCAACTGCACATCCGATTCGGTGATTCCGCCCACGGCGGCATGCAAAAGCCTGACCTTCACCTCGTCGTGCTGGAGTTTCTCGATTTCCTTGCGGATGGCCTCGACCGAACCGCGGAAGTCGGCCTTGAGGATCACCTTGAGTTCCACGATTTCGGTGGATCCGGGGGCCCCGAACGCCACGGGAACCCGGCGCACCTGAAGCGCGTCGGCCTGGGCCACGCGCCGCTGTTCGGCGATTTCCCGGGCCACCTGCAGTTCCGGAACCACGAGGAAGGTGTCGTCGGCGTTGGGCACTTCCTCGAGGCCCATGAGCTGCACGGGCATCGACGGACCGGCTTCGTCAATGGGCCTGCCGAGGTCGTCATACAACATGCGGGCCCGCCCAAAGGTGGCGCCGCACAGCAGGATGTCGCCCTTGCGAAGCGTGCCGTCCTGAACAAGGAAGGTGGCCGTCACGCCCTGCCCCTCGCTGATGTGCGCCTCGAGGCACAGTCCCGTGGCACGCTTGTCCGGCGCGGCCTTGAGTTCCTCGAGCTCGGCCACCAGGGCGATCGTGTCGAGAAGTTCGTCGATACCCTTGCCCGTCGCGGCGGATGTCTGGACGAACGGCACATCCCCGCCCATCGAGTCGGGAATGAGACCCATGCCGTAGAGCATTTGTTCGGTCTTGCGGATGTTGGCGTTGGGAAGGTCGACCTTGTTGATGGCGACGATGATCTTGACGCCCGCGGCCTTGGCGTGGCTGATGGCCTCCTCGGTCTGGGGCATCACGCCGTCGTCGGCCGCGACCACGATGACGGCGATGTCGGTGACATTGGCGCCGCGGGCCCGCATCTTGGTGAAGGCCTCGTGGCCGGGCGTGTCCAGGAAGGTGGCCGGCTTGCCGTTGTGCTCGACCCGCCAGGCCCTGAGGACCTGGGTGATGCCGCCCGCCTCGGTGGACACCACATTGCTCTTGCGGATGCGGTCCAGCAGCGAGGTCTTGCCATGGTCGACATGGCCCATGATCGTGACGATCGGCGCGCGGGGAACAAGGTCCTCCTCGCGGGCTTCCTCGATCAGTCCCTTGAGGAGTTCCTCCTCGCTGGACGAGTCGGCCTTCACATCAAGCTCGATTCCGGCATCCAGGGCGATCAACTGCGCCATCTCGTTCTCGAGGGTGCTGTTGATGTTCACGCCCGCGACGCCTTGGGACATGAGCTTCATGAGAAGCTCGCCCGTCTTCATCCCGATCGCCTCGGAGAGAGACCGCACGGTGATGGGCATCGCGATGGGAACCTTGCCCTTGCGGGCCGTGGCCACCTTGGAGGCGTGCTTGGGCTTGCGGCCGAGACGACGGTGGCGAGGGTTGTCCTCGTCAAAGTCGGCGATGCGGTTGACCCGCAGGTCGGGAGTGCCATCGGACCGGCGGGCGACCTGCTTTTCAGCGCGTTCGCGATGACGATCGGCTCGGCCGGCGACTCCTCCGGGACCCCGGCGGGGGCCGGGCGCGCCGGGCTTCTTGGCGCCTTCCTCATCCTCCTCGACCACGGCGCCGGCCTCATTGCGCAGCGACTTGGCCTGCACCGCGCGGGTGACATCCTCAATGCCGATGGGGCCGCCCGTTTTCTGGAGGTCGGCGGGGATGTCCGCAAGCTTGCGAATGCCGGCGGTGGACGGACCACCCGCCTTCAGGTTCGATTCGGGCGGGCGCGGCCTCAGCATTCCTCCCGAGGGGCCGCCAGGCCCGAGCGGTTGTCGGGGGGGCACGGGCCTCAAGGGCACCGGAACGCGCGGGGCCACGGGTGAGGGGCCTGAACCTTGTGGGGCTCCGCCGGGAACAGGCCTGGCACCACCGGGAACCGGTCGGCCACCACCATCCATGCGTATGCGGGATCCACCCGCCGGCGCCGGGCCCACGGGACCGCGCTGGCCCCCAGGTCCCATCGGCGGCCGGGGACCAGAACCCAATTCAGGCATGCGTCCACCGGGGGCCAAAGGGCGCACCGGGCCGGAAGGTCGGATGTTGGGAAGGTTGCCGGGAATGGGCCGCGCCACTCCTGGAACCGGAGCCGGGGGTTTGGCCGCGGCCGGAGGTTCAACATTCACCGGGGCTTGGGGTTCCGCGGATTTCGGAGCGGGCGGCTCGACGGGAGCCGGGGCTGTTTCCGTTTCCTGAGCTGGTTTGGCGGGAGCATCCTGTTCGGCGGGAGCCTCCACCTTGGCCGGAACCACGGGGGTTTCGACAGCCGCGGCTTCGGCCGCGGGCTTGGCGGGCGAGGCCGGACGGGGCGGTGGGGCCACCGACTTGGGCGGCCTTCCCAAAACCGGGGGGCGAAGTGGCGGAACCGATCCCACGGGATTGGGGCGGGGCGGTTCCGGGGCCGGAGCGGGCGCCGCGGCGGGCTTGGAGCCTCCGCGCTTGATGATTTGCACCAATTGGTCGCGCTGCTCGGGCTCGATGGAACTGAGCTGGTTTTTCACATCCCAGCCTTGGCCCTTGCAAAGATCGATGAGTTCCTTGCAATCGATCTCCAGCTCTTTGGCGAGCAGGTATAGACGGACCTTTTCCTTCTGCAAGCGCCACCCCTCAGAAACTGTTTTGGCATGTCCCGGCGGAATTTTCCAAACTGGATTCTAATCAACCCCATCGGTTTGAGAAGCCCGGAAAAGCCGGGCTTTCGATTCCGTGTCGTCAGGCTTCCGGTTGCCCGGGCGCCGGTTCCGCGCCGCCATCGGCACCGGTTCCGGGTTCCGGTTCGGCAGTTTGGTCTCCACCGAACAGGCTGTCGAACGACTCGGCCGAACCGGCGGATTCAACTTCCTCGGCGGCCTCGGGGGCTGCTTCGGCGGGCGCGGGTTCCCAAACGCTGTTGTCCATCTCCTCGGCCCACTGGGAGACATAACGGAGCGCCTGCTCGGCATCGTCTTGGGAAATCGTGCCGCCCGACATGGTGACCAGGTACTCGGCATCTAGCGACCGGATGTCCCGGTAGGTCAGGAAGCCGTCGGCCAACAGCATGATGGGAACGGTTTCGCCGATGCCGGGTATCTGGGCAAACCAGTGCCGCGCCTTCTGGAGGGCGAGGTCGTAACCGTCCCGAGTGGTGATGAAGGCGTCCCACCCCGAAAGCCTGCCCGTGATGCGGGAAATCCTTTCCTTGAGGGCCAGCGCATCGGAAAGCTGGCTTTCACGAACCTGCACGACGGCGCGCTGGATCTTGGGGAACAGGTAGACATCGCTTTCGCTGACCGAAAGCCCTTCGAGCGTTTCGATGATGAACTCGATGTCGTCGGCGCGTTCCTTGGCGTAGGCGATGATGGTGTCGGCCTCGTCCAGGGTGATCGAGTCGCCCGCGAGTTCAACGATTTCGGCGGGATCCATTGAGTAGCCGAGGTCGTCGTAGTCGAAGCAGCCCTCGGTGATGATCGACTCGATCAGCGAGTCGGGCAGGGTTGGAATTTGCTGGAAGAGAAGCTGCGACTTGTCGAGGCTCCTGTTGAGCTCGTCGTAAGTCATGATTTCCACATCCCAGCCGACCAGCTTGCTGGCAAGCCGGACATTCTGCCCCCTTTTGCCGATGGCCAGGGAAAGCTGGTCTTCCTGGACGAGAACGATGGCCCGGCCGAGGCGGGGATACAGCTGCACCTCGGAAATCGCGGCCGGCTGAAGCGCGTTGGGGATGAGCACCTGCAGCGAGTCGTTCCAGCGGACGATGTCGATCCGCTCGCCGTTGAGTTCCTCGACGATGTTCTTGATGCGGCTGCCCTTCATGCCGACGCAGGCACCGACGGGGTCGACCTTCATGTCGATGCTGCTGACGGCGACCTTGGCGCGATTGCCGGCTTCGCGGGCCACCGCCCTGATCTCGATCGTGTGGTCGGCGACCTCGGGAATCTCCTCCTCGAAAAGCCGCCGGACGAAGTCGGGGTGGGTGCGCGAGAGGACGATCTTCACGCGGTTGCCGACTTTCTTCACCTCAAGCAGCACCGCCTTGATCCGCTCGTTTTCGTGGTGGGTTTCACCGCGGATCTGCTCCGTCAGGGGCATGATCGCCTCGACATTCCGGTCGTTGTCGAGGGTCACCGTGGCCACATGGCGGTCCAGCCGCTTGATCTGGCCGGTGACGAGGTCGCCCACGCGCGGCTTGTAACGCTCGAACACATCCTCAGATTCAGCCTCGCGGAAGCTTTGGATCATTTGCTGCTTGGCCGATTGGGCCGCGATTCGTCCGAGTTCCTCGGGTTCCAGTTCGCGGATGGTGGGATGGCCGGCGGCGTCGAGCACCTGCATTTGGGCCTTCACGGTGCCCTTGCCACGCTCGATGGTCACCTTCACATGATTGGCTTCCTCGGCCTCCTCCTCGATCTTGTACTTTTTGAGGATGGCCAGGCGGATGCCCTTTTCAATGGAAGCGAAGATCAAGTCGCGCTCGAGGCCCTTGTCGCTCTCAAGGAAGTTGACCGCCTTGATCAGTTCGTCGCTGTTCATGGATACCGTCCGCGGAACAACCGTCCCGTAAAAAGAAAAAAGGCGGGCTGCTAACCCACCTCGGAAGACCGTCGCCGGCCAGACCGGGTTGTTGGAATTGACGGGCCCTATAGACCCATGCGCCGTTCCTTGGCCATATTTCATCCGGGACCCGGTAAGAAGTCAAGTGTCCGCGGTGTTCCGCCGGAGGGCTGGAATGGAAATGTCATGGGTTGAAGCCATCGCTGGCATGGTGTCGCTGACGGCCATGGAAGTGGTGCTCGGCATCGACAACCTGGTGATCCTGACGCTCTTGACAGCCAACCTGCCGGCCGGCCAGCGCCCCTTGGCCCGCCGCATCGGTTTGATCGCCGCGCTGGTGACAAGACTGGCCTTGCTGGGCCTGATCGGACTGATCATGGCCCTCGAGACACCATGGTTCGAGGTGCCAGCCGTTCCCGGGCTTTCGGGTGAGCCACACCCCGTGACTGGAAAAATGTGCATCTTGTTCCTCGGCGGCTTGTTCCTCGTGGCCAAGGGTGTTCGGGAGATCCACCACAAGCTGGAAGGCGACCACGATTCCGAGGGGGGAAAACCCGCGCGGACCCCCGCCTCATTCGCGGCCGTGATCGTCTGGATCGCCGTGATCGACATCCTGTTTTCCATCGATTCCGTCATCACGGCCGTCGGCATGGTGCAAAGCGTGCCGATCATCATCGCCGCGATGATCGTCACGGTGCTTGTGCTGCTCCTGGCCAGCGGTCCCGTCTCAAGGGTCGTTGAACGGCATCCGACGCTGCAGATGCTGGCCCTGAGCTTCGTCATTCTCATCGGGGCGATGCTGGTGATGGAGGGCACAGGCCGCCACATCGACAAGGGATACATCTATTTCGCGATGGGCTTCGCCGTGGTCGTGGAAATCATGAACCTGGCTACCCGGGGCGGCAAGAAGCACGGACACCCGGGCGGCCCCTGAGTCCTCCGCCAGCTATTCGGCGGGAAACAGGTCGGAAACGGCGATTCGGGCCCCGTCCACGAGCGTCGATGAAGCGGTGTCGCCCGGTGACAGGACGACCGTCGACTCGTAGCCCCGCGGGCCCGGCCCCGTCGAAACCTCGAGCCTGCGATTGGGTATGTCCACGACCCAGTATTCGGGAATTCCCTTGGCCGCGTACATCTGGCGTTTTTCGCCCGTGTCGAACTCGAGCGAAGTCTCGGCCACCTCGACCAAAAGCCCGATATCCGCCACGACAGGGTGACGGAACCGGTAAAGATCCTTGCGCCATCTGGCCAAACAGATATCGGGATGCGGCATGTCAAAGGAGCCCAGATCCACTGGATTTTGCACGCAAACGATCCAGCCTTTGGACAAGCTGCCTCCAAGTGAAATGTTGAGCAGATTGACGATTCCAGAATGCCGGGGTCCTATCGGGCTCATGTCGACAATCTCGCCGTTGACCAGTTCGATCCTGGCATCAGGGGGAAAAATGCCCGCCGCTCCCATGCGCTGGAAATCGGCCGTGGTGAACCTGTGCCTGGTGGCGACAGCGGTCATGGGATCCTCCGTCGGTTGCGATTCATGCCCATTTTACACCGTCCCGGCGCTTGCCATGCCGGTGTCCGGGGCCAAGGCCTTGGTTTTTGACCGCTTGGGCGGTTCATGCTTCCAGCGGCGGTGCAGCCAGAAGTATTGCTCCGGATAACGGCGCACAAGCCTCTCCAGCGCCGTGGTATAAGCCTGGGTCAGGCTGGCCACCGCCCCGGGCTGGTGCTTGAACGCCGACGGTTCCAAAATCTCCTCGATCTCGAGCTTGTACCGCAGCGGCCCACCCACCCGCGCGGCTCCACACACCACCACGGGGGCGTCGTATTCCAGGGCCATGAGCGCCAGGGCCTTGTGCGTGCTGGCCGGCCTGTTGAAGAAGTTCACGAATTGGCCCCGGGGGCCGGCATCCTGGTCGGCCAGGGTCGCGAGGATGCCCCTGGAGCCAAGCACCTCCGTGATGCGGTCGAAGTCGCCCTTCTTGGCGAGGATGGTCTGACCCGTGCGTTGCCTGAACTTCTTGAGGAACTCCTCGAGCCTGGGATTGTCAAGCACCCGGGCGATGGCATAACTGCGGAATCCCAGAAGGCCCAGCAGGTACCCGGCCATCTCCCAGTTGCCGAAGTGCCCCGTGGCCAGGATGACGGGACGGCCCGACAGCAGCAGGCTCACAAGGTCGCCCGGGCGGTCTCCCAGGTCGATATGCCCGCGGTACACCGTGAGCCGGCAAACCCTTGGCAACCAAACCATCTCCACCACCATGCGGGCGAAATGGATGAAGGTGGCCCGGGCCATCGCCTCGCGCCTGGCCCCGCCGCCGGGAACCGCATCGGCCATGGTTTCGGGGAAAGCGTGCGCCAGGTTCTCGCAGGCGACTTGCCGGTGCCTCTTGTCCAGCCTGTAGGCCAGGCGGCCCAGCGATTCCCCCATGGCCATGGCTGATCGCAGAGGCAAGGCCTGGATCACGCCCACCATGCAGCGCACCAGGGCGTAAACGGCGAAATCAGCCCAGGGGGAGCGGGCCTTGCTCACGGGGCAAATCCTGAAAACAGCGGGGCCACCGGAACCGAAACCACGGGAATGCACTGGCGGACCGCGTTGACCCCCGGCACCAGCGCGCCAGTCCAGCCATATCCGGCGAAACCCGGGCCCATGCGATGCATGTCGGCGACGGTTGGCCGGCGTCGGATGATCATGCGTGCCCTCCCTTTGGCTGCGAAACTGTCGGAGCCATTTTCACCCCGGGCCACCGGATTGTGAAGCCGGCTTTGCCAAGAGCCTTTCCCCGTTGGTTCCGGCGGCGAACCGGTGATAATATGCCGGGTTACTGCCATGGAGGGCCTCTGACTTGCTTGCCCGGCTGTCGGTGCTGATGTTCCTGCAATACTCCGTACCGGGGGTGGTGCTGCCCCTGTACAGCATGAGGCTCGACGCCCTCGGGTTCAGCCCGTGGCAAATCGCGCTGTGCAGCGCCACGCACGGCGTCGCCTCGATCCTCGCGCCGCTCATGGGCCAGTTGGCCGACCGCTGGCTGGCGGCCCAGAAATGCCTCGCCGTCTGCGGGGTGCTCGCGGCGCTCGACCTCGCCTGGCTTTTGGTCGCCCGCGACTTCTGGTCGATGCTCCTGGCGACCCAGCTTTTCTGGCTGCTCGCCGTGCCCATGATGATGCTCGGCACAGCCATCACCTTCACCCATCTGGAACATCCTGAAGCTCAGTTCGGGTTCGCCCGTCTCTGGGGAACCATCGGCTGGATGGCCACTCCGTGGATCCTGTTCGGGGTCGAGGCCGCTACGGGAGGCAAGGGGGCCGCCGGCGACACCCTCATCATGGCCGGCATGGCCATGTCGCTGGTGCTGACGGCTTACACCTTCACCCTGCCCGACACGCCGCCCCGGCACACATCGGTCTCGTGGCTGGCGCCCGCGGAGGCTGTCAGGCGCCTCGCCGGGGTGTCGTTTTTCACTTTCGCCGCTTGCATGGCCGGTTTCTGCCTAATCCAGCCATTCGCCATCCAGGGAACACCCCTGCTCCTCAATGACTTGCTCGAGGATGAGTGGGGCTCCCGGGGCGCCCATGTTTGGCTTCCACCCCTGCTGACGATCGCGCAGGTGAGCGAGATCACCTGCCTGGCGCTCCTTCCAGCGTTCCTCAACCGCCTCGGCCAGCGAGGCAGCATGCTGCTGGGCCTGGCCACCTGGTGCCTGATCCTCGGAATGCTGTCCTTGGGGGGCAAGGTCTGGCTGGTGCTGCTGTCGTTGGGGCTCAACGGGCCGGTGATCACGGGGTTCCTGGTCGTGGGCCAGGTCTATCTCAACAGCAGGGCGCATGGCGACCTCAAGGCGAGCGCCCAGTCGCTGATGTTCTCGATCCAGGGGACGGGCCTTGTGTGCGGGCACCTGCTTTTCGGAGCGCTCAGGGCCGAGACGCCCCCCGGCGGGCTTGACGGCGAATTGCCCGGCGTGTTCGCCATTGGCACGGGACTGGCGTTCGCCCTCTTGGCCATCCTGTGGGCCGGATTCAGGCCCGACCTCGACGCCCTGGAGGACGATTAGGATTTGGCCGAAACAAATATATTACAATCTTTGGCTATCTCTCATTTTGTCACAATCCTTTAAGGCAGACTTCCAGTAACAGAGTTGATTGGCAACGCTGATAAGACAACGAAATGCAATTATTTGTATCACCTAGAGCCCCGAACGGAGGTGCGAAGCACCGGAGTGAGTGAGTGAATTTTAATGCACCCCACTCACTCCGCCTTCGGCTCCGCTGGGGGCTCCTTTTTGTTTCTGTTATGGCTCCTGGTGTTGTTCCTTGATCGACTCGCCCCTCACTTCGTTCAGGGCTCCTAAGCATCGTCAGCCTTTGTTTGGCCTTCATATTGAGATCCGCTTATCTCTTAAGAGCCCTGAACGAAGTGAGGGGACCTCGCGGACATTCAACAATCTGGCGCCAGTTTAAAGGTCACTCGCGCCGTTCGACGCTTCAGGGACATGGAAAGGCCAACAGAATAGTGCCCTGTGCCAGGGTTTTGAGCAGGTCAGTTATTTGAAGTCTGCTCAAAGTATATTAAAAGAGCCCCGAACGGAGGTGCGAAGCACCGCAGTGAGTGGGTGAATTTGAATACGCACTCTCATTACGCCTTCGGCTCCAATGGGAGCTCTTTTGTTTCTGGATGATGATCGTTTTTGCAGTTTACCGAAAGAATGCCAGATCTTGCGTTGATCCATACCATCGCGAATGTTCATGATTCCCAAGCCGCCATGCCATTGGTCGATTCCATCTCCTCCATCAAGAGGCCGGGAGGAGACGCAGGCCCGACTCCCTTGTACGCAGACCGGGCTTATGATGCCGAGGACAAGATCCGCAAACCGCTCAGGCAAAGAAGGATCATCCCGAGAATCGCGAGACGGAACACCGAACACGGAAGTGGCCTGGGCAAGCATCGTTCCATCATCGAAAGCGTCTTCGCATGGCTCTTCCAGCAACGGCGCCTCAGGGTTCGTTATGAGAAGCGCTCTGACACCTATCTGGCTTTCCTGACAATTGGATGTATCATGATCTGCTAAAAACGCTTGGTAATATTATATTATATTTCATTACTAAAAATCCTCCTTTGCTCAGAGATTTCATTATCACGCCATCGAAGACTATCATTTCATCAAAATCGATGTTTATCAAATCCATATCATGGCACGGAATCCGAAAACTGAATCTCGTGTAGTGGGGGCTCAACCCTAGAAAATGCGAACGGCAAGACACGGTTTCGGTAACGAACGCATCGCCGCGCAAGATGTAAGATTGTTGAATTGGGCCTATTCGCATGCTGCTGGCGTGATGCGGATCAAGCTGGTCGAGGCGGTGATCTCGATGGACCTATGAAGGCCGGGCCAAGGGTGCCGCGATGAGCCAATGACCAATCAAGCCAAATGGCTCCGCTTGAAATCCAATTCATTGGTGTTCAGCGGTTTTTGGTTAGCCTCTCAAGTTTTTCATGGGTTCTCTTGGCTTGGGCCTGGATATAGAGGTTCTTTTCGTTGATTGCCAAACTCGACCTGTAAACCAGCGCCTTGGCCTCCTTGCCTTCCGTGCCCATTTTTTCAATGGCCAGCAACGCCATGAACTTGGCTTCCGGTTGCCGCCTGAGCAGGCCTTCCGAAATCCTCTTGGCGGCAGGAGCGCCAAAGGCCGCCAAGGTTTCGCAAATCATGGTATTTTCGCCAGCCGCGAGGAAGGCATCGCTGAATTGTTGCAACGAGGGATATCCCCTTGCCATCGGATTGAGCGTCAAGTCGAGCAGATCATCCACCAACGACACCCCTTCACCCTTCAGGGATGCGATGGCCGCGTACGATTCCTTGCGAACGGGGACCATTGCCGCCGACTTCAAATAATCAATGAGAACCGGCTTCGCTGAACTCGCGGCCGGACCCGCCATGGCGATGTATTGCAGCGCCGCTCCAGCCAGCTTTTCCGCAGAAATTTCAGCATTTCCCAACTCTTCCGAGATGTATTTCCCTTGTGAATTTCTCCCCACCTCGATCCCGTTTCCAAGCCAGTCCAAAATCGCGGCGGAACCTACATAATCCCACTGGTTGCCGCTCCTTGCCTCCCCGGCAACCTTCAATCCGCGGATTGTTCCGTCCAGGCCAATCAAGACGCATCCTCCCATTTGACCCGGTACCGCGAGTTGAACCTTCAAAATTGGTCCATCACGGCTTTCCAACTTCGCGTTCTGTGAAAAAATCTTGACGCCCACGGCGAAATCACCAGCCGCCTCCAAAGAGATCACTTCGGTTGTTTCACCATCCCGCGGACTGGAAGCCAGTGGCAACGATGGAATGGCCGGATTGGATTCCAGCTCGACAAGGGCCAAGTCGAGTTCCGGATGCACCTTGATGGTTTTTCCTTTGAGCTGCCTTCCGGAAAAAACGGGGGAACCCGAAAAAGAGATGAATGACACCTGGCCAATGGATCCGCAGGTGGTTTTGCTGGAAATGACCAGTCTCGGGGCAATCAGGCAACCCATCGCCTCCGACTTGCCCGAGGTGATGAACGCCATCGATGGCGCCGCCTCGACCGTTGCCAATTCCGCTGAGATCTTTTCCGGTGCCAGTTTGCCGGGCAACAGCTTGCCGTCCCGAATTTCGGAAAGGATCTTGGTGACTCTTTGGATCGTGCCACGATCAATGATCGACGCGCTCGAGCATATCCTGATGGAATCGAACTGGACCAAGCGGTCGGAATCGAACAATCCGGAAACCGCCTCATTGGAAAGCACCGAATCAACGGGCGCCAGTTCCGCAAGCGTCCTGAATGTGAAACGCTTCACGATTTGATTCCTGCTCGTGATCGATTTCCTGAGCATTCCGGCGTTTTCCTTGGAAAACGCCGGAGAATACTTGGCCAATCCCCTCGACGCGGCCCTCGCCACAAGCCGACTTGAATCCCCCAGCGCCTCGACCAACTGGGCTTGGCACCCCGACTGGGCACCCAAGTCGGTCATCGCGTTGATGGCGGCAAGCCTGATGTCCCGGGAATCGCTTCCAGCCTTTTCCCTGATCTTTTCCAAAGGAACAAGGGAGGGTACACCCATATTTCCCAAGGTGGAAAGCGCTATCACCACCAATCTTTGGTCCGGATCTCCGAGCATCTGGACAATCCCTGGAACAAGGCTGGCCCCCTGGGGACCCATGCTGGCGACTAGCTGGGCGCTTAGAAGCCTTTGTGATGGCTTGCCTTGGCCAAGATGCGCCGCCAGGGTCGCCCGGTCCTCGCCTCCAAGCGGCAGCAAGGTTTCAACAAAAGTCGCCGCCGCTTGCGATGTTGCCGGATCAACGCTTCCAGTCTCCGTCAGCAGGCCGTCAAGCACCGCCTGGCGGTCATCATCCTTTTGGGTGGCGAGCATCCTCAATCCGGACAGCCTGTTGGGACGGTCGGCGCCCTTGATGAGATGCCTGGCCAATTCCATCCGCCGCTTGTGGCCAATGTTCCTGCCTTCCAACGACTTCACGCAAACGCCGGTGATTTGGGAGTCATCCTCCATGGCGGCCCTGTAAACTATATCAATGATGTCGATCGATTCAGGCTTGATGTGCGCCAGGACGCCCAACGCCGATTCCCTGGCGGAATCCTTCCGAACCCTGGCAAGCCTGATCAACGCCTTCAGCGGGCCCGCCTTCACTTGCATAGTGCCGACGAATGTGTCGGTAGCGGCCTTGCAGACAAGGGCGTCGGGATCGTCCAGCGACCTGATGAAAAGGTCTTCACCGTCATCCCACCTGGACAAACCCCAGCCAAGTGCGGATACGGCCGCCGCCCGCCGTGAAGAACTGGTTTCCCTGAGATTCGACTCGCATGCCGAAACAACCCTTGTCCGCCATGATTGGTCCATCTGCTCGATCATGGCCTTGGTGGAATCGGTTTTTCCCCCCTCAAGAACCTCCTTGAGGATCACCTGAAAATCAGCAAGATAAGGAAGCTTTTCACCTTTCTTGTTGATTTTCACGCCCACGGCGACGAATCGCTCCGCGCCATCTGCCGACAACCAACGCCCAACAACCTCGGATCCGGCCACCTTCCCGGTGATCACCTCCTCGTTCACGGCGGTGATCTTTGACAGGTTGTTTCCCGATTCTTTTTCATCCTCGATCTTGACCGTTGACTCATCTTCCACCCTGGTGATTGAATAAACCCTGATACCCTTGGTGCCAACCAGCGAGGCGCGGGCTTTTTTCACCGCCTCCTCCTCGGCTTGCACCAACTCATCAGCGCCCTTGCCAACAACGGAATAAGCTGAAACACCCAGAAGCACAAAGCCCTCGGGAATCTGGATGATCTTTCCTCCCGCCGCCTGCTTGAGGATGGGACTGGATTTGAAATACCTCAGGAAATCCGGATGAATTACTTCCTTGTCAGCCTGACAAGCGGACAGCAAACAAAGGATGGTTGCGATCATGACTTAACCTTTTAACCTGGCTCGCCACCCGGATTCAAAGCCTCGATCGCGAGGAACCGCCTTGGCGGAGCCTGGTTCAATGCTACGGCCGCCGCTAATGGATTCCACCAGCGATTGCCAGTTGCATTGGCTTGAATCGATCATCAATCACCATTTGGGGACAAGTCAATGATTCTGACATTTGAGCGGATTGATATGTTGGCAATCTTGTTGACTCGACATGTTCCTGATGCGAATCTATGATTTGTGCCAATTGGTTACTATTCAATCAGGTAGGAGTACTTGGATGATTCGCATATCCGTGGTCGCGTGCCTTGCCGTGGCGTTGGCCGCCTTGCCGGGATGGACCGATGAGTCAGATGCATTTGCCAAATTTGCTGATCTCGGCCCTGGCGTTTACTCCGTGAAGACCGACGATAAAGGCCGAATCGTTTCCTGCATTGTCGTGGGCCAATCCCGAATCAGCACCGTACTCGGAAAATCAAAGGGAATCGAGTTGGCGCGCACCAAGGCCCGTCTGAACGCGCAAGGCGAATTCGCCAAATGGCTGGGCGCGAAAACCTCGATCCGCGAAACAAACAGTGGAGAAACCGTCCTATTTCTTGAAGGCAGCGAGGGCAACGACAAGGATACGCTTGCCGAATCAGGCAAGGCTGTCGAAAAAACGACAACCAACATTGAGTCCGTGGCCCAAGCCCAGATTCGTGGCATGCAAAATCTCTATGCGGATCAAAATGGAACCGACAAAAACTTGACCGTGGTTTTGGGTTGGGATGCCAAGGCCGCCAAGGCGGTCAGGGGAGTTCGCGCCGCCAATGAGGACGCACCGGCTAATAAAACCGGCAAGAGCAAGGAAGGTGATGCGAATGCCAAGGTTAATGAGGCCAAGAAAGCGGCGGAGGACAAGAAAATCGGCGACAAGAAAACCATTTCGCCCGACGCGAAGAAATTTCTTCCCTGATCGTCTTTTGAATCACCCATGACCACTTTCCCCGATCGGGTACGGGACACAAGTTGTTCCCGTACCCTTTTTTCCTCTCGCTGGCTATTCCCGCTAACGCTCATCATTTTGTTTCCGCACAGCCCATCCATTACCACCGCCGCTCCAGATCCCGTCCTGATCAACTTGGGCGGGCCGCGGAAGGTGCTCGCGAAAATCACCCTGGCGGATGGCGAATACAGGGTTGATGTCCGCATGCTGGCCGTTCAGGCCTTTGACAAGGCCACCAACGACAAGGTCAATCGTGACAAGGCACGCCTCCTCGCCTTGCAAGCCCTTATCCGCCATCTTTCTGGCAAGAATGAGGCCGAGGCCACCTTGTCGGGCGTCCGGATTGTCTCAACCGGGCAAGACAAGCAGTTTTTCACCCTGACACTGGCTTTGCCGAAAGACAAATTTTCGCTGGTCGAGCCTTCGAACCCCGCGGTGGAACCTTCCGGAAACAAACCGGGTCATGGCGGAGAGCGATTGAAATGGAAATCGGAGCTGTTCACCAAAAAGGATGATCTCCTTCGCACGATTGATTTCTTGGCGATGCAATTCTTGAATGACATCGCCTTGGCCGAAAAGGCCGACAAGGAGTTCGACGATCGCATAGCGGAGACCGAGGAACGCGCCGCAATCGCGTTCAAGGCGCTGCGGAATGAGGTCGCTTCGGAAATCCTGCTTCTCAGCATTGAAAAGGAGGAACTTGTCGACAAGGCGAAGGATGCCGAAAGGCAGGTGACGGCCAGGCTCATGCAGGCTGTCGAGCAGGAGGAAAAAAAACAACACAAACATGAAGGAATCCCCCGATGATCCTCGTCTTGTGCGCGTCAAGTTTCCTTTGTTGCCTTCAAACGGGAATCGCCGATCCGGTCATCGAACCCGAGCATGCGCCGTTGCTCAAGGCCCATCCGCTGCTGATGGAAAGTCCCGGCGCCAAAGTCATCAAGACCGAAAAAGGATTCGTTCTCATCGGAGTCGGATCCGCCGTCATTCTTGGCCAGGGATCCAGGCATCGCATCGACGCGGAAAAAATCGCCACCTCCAAGGCGCGCGCCGCCCTGGTGGGCGAAAGGGACGGAATCCGGGTCTTTCAAAAAACAACGGCCAATGAGAAAACAACCATCACCTTGGCGGAGGGAATGGAAACGGGAAAGAGCGTTTCCAGCATCACCCAAATCAACAAGGAAGTAATTTCGGGTGCCGTGGTTGGTAGCAGCGTCATCGGCCGCTGGCGCTCCGAAGATCTGGAAGTGGTTTTCGTAGCCGTGCTGGTCGAAATCGACAAAGGTGGCAGCAAAACCAAATAATGGGTAAACCACCCAATTTTATGATTGAAGCGATATGATTAATAACAAATAGATTAGTGTTTTTAAGGATCACGACAATGCTTATGACTCCGCCACATTTCAGGACCGCCTGTTTGTATTTATCGGTGACCGTTTTCCTGGCGTTGCCAGGGTGTTCCGGAAACCAACCCGAAAAACCAGGGACTCATTCCACGGAAAATAACTCTCCCTCGACTGAACCGCATGCTGATTCCTCGCCGAAAACAGAAACCGTCATCGTTGAGGGCATCGGCAAGAGCGAGGCGTCGGCGAAGAAGGCCGCCTACAAGGAGGCGGTGGCCAGGGTTGTCGGCGTTCTGGTCGACAGCACGACACTCATCAAGAACGACAAGATCATCGACGAGGAACTGCTTGAATACAGCGGCGGATTCGTGACCAAAGCTGAACTGATTTCCTCGAAGACGGATGACGAGGGCCTGGTGCGGGTGAGGGTTCGCTGCGTCGTGGAACAGGCCCAGGTGCGGAAAAAACTGGAAAGCCTGAAGGTATTCAATGCCAGAACCGTGGTCGTGAATGTCGACAGCGAAAGCCTTGCCGCCAAGGAAATGGGAAAAGCAGACATGCAGAAGAATGCGACAGAGCTGATTGAAAAGGCGATGAACGAAAGGAAACAGGTTTATTCAGTCGTCCTTCCAAGGGATTTGTCCTCAGTGGAAAAGAACATCGATGGTCAGTACCTGATTCCCGCAAAAATCCAGATTGACAAGGAAAAGCACAAGGCATGGGTCAAGAACTGGTTTCCTGTTTTTGACAAAATGGCCATCTCGAAAAAATCGTTCATTTCCAAATTA